>MDTB01026893.1_pt1 | contig 22251 bp, 15 predicted proteins | sample 811161 | NCBI WGS metagenome assembly MDTB01 (sample SAMN05326650, study PRJNA326480) | marine metagenome | isolation source: seawater | place: Mediterranean Sea | collected 2009 | reverse complement strand
TTTACCATTTCTATGTATCCGTTTTCTAAATTCTCAATAAATGTGTCTGAGGGTGGTCTACCTGAGAAATCATCAAGGCTTGGCGAAAATGAAATGCTCCAGATTTCGCACAACAGTTTTTCTAACCCCTGGGGTCGAGCTTCTACCTGTTCAAACGAGAGTTGTTGGTCGATGCTTCGTCCACAAGGAGAATACCAGTAACCAAAATCATCGAGTTGTCGTCTGGCAGGCCCGGCCAGACAATAGTGCGCGAGTTCATGGAAGAGACTTCTGACAAAGTCTTCTCTGAAAAAAAGGATTGCAGGCTGGCTCGCTTTTGGTGCTTGATAAAAAGGCTCCGGTGCTCCCCCCTCAATGCGAAGCTCAGGCAAGATCTGCTCGCAGGCCTCGAGAATGAGAGGAATCAGAGATTGATCTAACGTCAAGGAATTGTTCGGTAATGGCATGGTTATGGATTGTACTTGGATTGCTCGCGATGGTGGGATCGATAACGTGGATTCTTCCTTCACCCATGGAGCGTCGACAAGGCGAACGACGAATGAAGGCTCTGCAATTGGGGATGAAGGTTCGGATGTTGTCGCTCGATGACTGGGCGAAAGAACGTCTCGATCGGGTTCAGTTGGCGCAATATTTCGTCTGGACCGATCAACAACCGCGGTCGGCGACATTGTGGCGGATTCCAGACCGAGAGGAGCCGTGGGCGTCGCCGCCTGATGCTCGGAGTTGGGATTTATTATCTGGGGACTTTTCGGTGTTTCTTGATTCGCTACCTCAAGACATTGCTGGCGTGGGTGCGGATCAAGGAAGTGTTTGGGTGGCCCTCGATGACGCCAGGGCAGTCGTTGAACCTGAGGCGATCAAGCCATACCTCGATCAACTGTTGCTCCTTCTCACGCGCCGCTCATAATTTTTATTCGCAACAGGGCTTGAGTCTGTCGAGTTTCTCCCGTATTGCTAAAAAAGAAAGAGATGCTTGCATCCAATGGTGTTTTGAATTTTCAATGCACCGCTTAAACCACATCACTGATTGAGAGTGTTCAAAGAATCCATGGGAAAATCGTTGGTCATTGTAGAGTCTCCGGCTAAAGCCAAGACGATTAATAAGTATCTCGGTTCAAACTACGTCGTAAAATCGAGTGTTGGTCACATTCGTGATCTGCCAACCGCTGGCTCGACAATTTCTGAAAAAGCTCCGCAGTCGTCCAAGTTGTCCAAAGAAGATAAGGCGAAGCGACAGTTAATCCGTCGGATGGGCGTTGACCCAGATCATAGGTGGAGGGCACGCTACGAGGTACTTCCGGGCAAAGAAAAGGTCGTTGCGGAGCTTAAGAAGCTCGCGTCACAGGCTGACCAAATCTACCTCGCAACCGATTTGGACCGTGAGGGAGAAGCCATTGCATGGCATTTGCAAGAAACAATTGGCGGTGATCCATCAAAGTATCAACGCGTCACATTTTCCGAAATCACCAAAACGGCAATCGAGGCTGCTTTTAGTAAGCCATCGATGGTGAATGTTGCTCGAGTCAATGCGCAGCAGGCGAGGCGCTTTTTGGACCGCGTTGTGGGTTATATGGTTTCGCCATTGCTGTGGTCGAAGATCGCGCGAGGGCTGTCAGCAGGTCGTGTGCAATCGGTCGCTGTTCGTCTGGTTGTCGAGCGCGAACGTTCAATTCGAGCATTTGTTCCAGAAGAGTACTGGGAGATTTTTGCTGATCTGGCGCATCAGAAAGCTGAGTCACGGTTTCAGGTGACAGAGTTCGAGGGAAAAGCATTTAAGCCAGTCAATGTCGACCAGTCTAGAGCAGCAACTGATTCGTTAGTGGATGCAACCTACCGAGTCGTTGAAAGAGAAAGTAAGCCCGGGAAAACGCGTCCGCCAGCACCCTTTATTACTTCGACGCTGCAACAAGCAGCCAGCCAACGGCTCGGTTTTGGTGTGAAGAAAACCATGACGCTTTCGCAACGGTTGTATGAGGCAGGCCTCATCACATACATGCGAACCGATTCCACCTATTTGGCCAATGATGCGATCCACGCAGCCCGCGGATTGATCGAGTCAGAGTTTGATGCGCGTTACCTGCCTGAAAAACCAAACTTCTATGCCAACCGAGAAAATGCCCAAGAGGCTCACGAGGCGATTCGCCCATCGGATGTGCGCAAAAAAGGGTCCGATTTGGCATCTATTGAACGAGACGCGCAACGGCTGTACGAGCTCATATGGCGCCAGTTCGTGGCGTGTCAGATGACGCCGGCCGAATACCTAACAACGACCATCAAGATTGAAGCGAACGGATACGGCCTAAAAGCGCGCGGGAAAGTCACAACATTCCAGGGATACCAAGCGGTATCACCGCCTAGTAGTAAGGGCGATGACGCAGCAGAGCTTCCTGATGTCAAAGTGGATGATGTACTGGAACTTGTTGCGCTTGATCCGCAGCAGAAGTTTACGTCTCCACCCGCCAGGTTTAACGAGGCATCGTTAGTACGAGAGCTCGAGAAACAAGGTATTGGCCGTCCATCCACTTATGCTGCAATTATTTCAACGATCCAAGACCGCGGTTATGTTGAAATGGAGGGACGAAGATTATTTGCTGCCAAGATCGGCGAAATCGTTACGGATCGTCTCGTTGAGAATTTCAGTGACTTGATGAACTACGATTTTACGGCCGGGATGGAAGACTCGTTGGATGATGTTGCTGAGGGTCGTAAAGACTGGTTGAGCCTCTTAGACGAGTTTTACGGAGACTTCAAGCTAACTTTGGATCAGGCGGCTAGCCCGGAGGGTATGCGGCCGAATACGCCTACGGAGACCGATATTTCCTGTCCAACCTGTAGCCGTCCGATGATGATTCGGACCGCAACTACGGGGGTGTTCTTAGGGTGCTCAGGGTACCAGTTGCCGCCTAAAGAACGTTGTAAAACAACCATTAATTTAACTCCAGGCGATGAGGCGATTGCCGAGGGTAACGAAGCTGAAACGCACGCCTTGATGGAAAAGGAGCGTTGTTCTATCTGTCAGACAGCCATGGATTCCTATCTCATCGATGAAAACCGCAAACTACACATTTGTGGCAACAACCCGGACTGTGTGGGCCACGTGATCGAGAGAGGGCAGTTCAAGATCAAAGGATATGAAGGCCCGTCAATAGAGTGTGATAAGTGTAGCAATCAGATGCAGTTAAAAACCGGTCGATTTGGTAAGTTCTTCGGTTGTACTAACACCGGATGCAAGAATACCCGGAAGTTATTAAAAAACGGACAAGCCGCTCCACCGAAGATGGATCCGATCCCGATGCCGTGGCTGAAATGCCAGAAGGTCGATGATTCCTATGTCTTGCGAGACGGAGCGAGCGGTCTCTTCCTAGCTGCGAGCGGATTCCCGAAAAATCGTGAGACACGTGCGCCATTGGTGTCCGAACTATTGAGGGTAAAAGACCAGTTGGATCCGAAGTACCAGTTTATCTTGGGCGCCCCAGTGAGTGATTCAGACGGTAATCCGGCACAAGTTCGCTACTCGCGTAAAGCTAATGCGCAATATGTGATGAGTGAAGTTGATGGTAAGGCGACTAAGTGGAAAGCGACCTATGAGAATGGGCGCTGGTCTGAGGCCTGATGCGGCCAGTTAGGACTCGTCGTCGTGTTCTCGAGTCACTCGCGAAGACGAAGGCGCTCGTCGCAATTAAAGCTGACAGTCGGTTACAGCATCATGCGCTTTGCGAGGCTGTACTCAATCAGATCGAAGCGACCTGGATCGCTTTGATTCGTCAAGTCGGCGATGCGCACGGTCTTAAGCCTGAGATGGTCCAGTCGTTAGCAGACCTGACCGAGCAACTGAATAATAGACAGTTGGTTTCTCTCGAATCGCAAAAACTCAATTCCTTGAGTATCGATCAAGACGGTTGGCTAGCGGCTTTTTGGGCGCATCGAGCTGAAGTCTGGTGTCCAAATGAAGTGCCTGAATCAACAGATTCAGACCAGATTCCAATGATAGACACGAGTGGATTGGAACGGATAAAAAACGACCGGTATGCGGATTGGGTTGATGAATTATCTGATCTGGTTAGTGAATTTCAAAATCGATTTGACGAATCTTAGATTGTTGTCCGAATCACCCCGACGGCGTGGCCCTCGATAAAAAAGTCTGAGTCTGGTGTAATCACGATCATCTCATAATTTTTATTTTCCGGAATTAAGTAAATCCCTTTAGGACTCCGATCTAAGCGTTTAACCGTGACTTCGCCGTCGACGCGTGCGACGACGATATCACCATGGCGTGCAGTATTTGATTTTCGAACGGCGAGCAGATCATCGTCAAAAATCCCAATATCGATCATTGAATCACCATGAACTCTTAGCAGGTAATCAGGCGCGGGGGAAAAGAGTTCAGAGCGGACAGGGACGACTTTTTCGATATGAGCCATAGAGTCAATCGGAACTCCGGCGGCAACTTTGCCGATAATTGGTAATCCAGGCCCATCATAATCGTCATCGTCAAGGGGAACTAAGCACTGTATCCCGCGACTAGCACCACCCTGCAGACGAATAGCACCTCTTCGCTCGAGCGCACGGAGATGGGATTCGGCAGAATTGATTGACCGAAATCCTAGCGCATTAGCAATTTCTGCTCGAGTCGGTGGGCGGCCTTCGTCACGGATTGATTGTTGGATGACGTCCAGTACTCGGATTTGGGCTTTAGTTAAGCTAACCTGATTCATACTGGTTAAATTATCAGTATTGGCGGTAAATTGGAATCACCCGGTGATGAGATGCTCTAGCAACGCCTTTTGGGCATGTAGCCGGTTACCTGCCTGGGCCCAAACAGTGCCTGTTCTAGGGTCAGCAAAGAGACCCTCTGCAATCTCTTCGCCCTCGTGCGCGGGAAGGCAGTGTAAGAAGCATACGTTATCGGCCGCAACATCAAGTAAACTTGACGTGATCTGATAACCGTCGAAAGCTTTCAATCGCTCATTGGCCTCATTTTCTTGTCCCATGCTTGCCCACACATCCGTTGTTATGACTTGCGCATAGCGTGCTGCGTCTTCGGGAGTGTCAGCAAAATGAACGTGACCATTGGCTTTTTCAACCCATTCTGATGCAGGTTCATAACCTTTCGGTGCTGAAATAATAAGGTCAAAACCGAAGATTCCTGCCGCCTCCAAATAGCTATGACAAACGTTATTGCCGTCACCTATCCACGACACCTTAAGCCCTCTTAGATCTCCAAATACTTCTTGCATGGTTTGGATATCAGCGAGAAGTTGGCAGGGATGGCAACTGTCTGAGAGCCCGTTGATTACCGGGATGGATGCGGCGGTTGCGAATCGCTCGAGCTTCTCGTGCTGGTCCGTGCGAATCATGACTGCACTGACCATTTCAGACAATACGCGAGCAGTATCTTCTAGAGGCTCCCCCCGCCCTAGCTGTGTATCTCTTGGAGAGAGAAAAATTGCCGAGCCGCCTAGCTGAGTCATGCCTGCATCGAAGCTGACTCGAGTCCGCGTTGACGACTTTTCAAAGATCATGGCGAGCACGTGCTGCGAGAGGGATTGATTGAATTCCTTCGCTTGATATGACTTTTTCAACGCGTGAGCGCGTTCCAGCACTTTAAAAAGTGCTGGTTGAGACAAACCATTGAGGGTGAGGAAATCTGTTTTCGCCATAACCGTGTTCCGGAAAAGCAACGCAGTGTATCATCCAGCATTATTCCAAGCGAGCACAGAGAGGAAGAGATGAGCACACTTGAGACGATCAAATCACAAATCGAAGAAAATTCAGTGCTGTTGTACATGAAAGGCACACCCAACCAGCCTCAGTGCGGATTCTCTTCGCAGACAGTTCAGGCTCTCATGGCGTGTGGTCGTCCGTTTTCGTTTGTAAATATATTAGAGCACCCAGATATACGTGCGGAGCTGCCTGCGTATGCTGAGTGGCCAACCTTCCCGCAGCTTTGGATAAAGGGCGAGTTAATCGGTGGTTGTGACATTGTTCTCGAGATGTATCAATCCGGCGAACTTAAGCCGATGGTGGAAGCGGCTTCCCCCGAAGCTTCTGCGTAATCCACGATCTGAGTACGGCCGGCTTTAAGGGTTTGTGGAGAACGGTCGCTCCCAGCTCTTTCGCTTGTTTCTTCATCTCTTCACTGCGGTCGGCGGTTATCAATGCGCATTCGATATTTCCGCGCAGAGCCCTCAGGACAGCAATAATATCAATCCCCAGGGCATCATCATCAAGGTGATAATCGATAAGAGCTACATCTATAACACTAAGCGCCTTAACGGCTTCCTTAGCATCTTCCAGAGTCATACCTGTGACAACTTGGGCCCCCCATCCGCTCAGCAGACTTTGCATACCAATCAAAATATCTTTGTCATTATCAATGACCAACACAGTTCGGTTGGTGAGTGGCTGTGACAACGCTTGCCCCCGCTGTACTCGGCGTTTTTTTAGTGATTCAGGGTCCATATCCGAACGCGGTAGGGTAAGAGCGAAGCACGACCCGATACCAGGCCTTGACTGCACTCTCAATGATAAGCCAAGCAAGTCACAAATCCGTTTTGAAATAGAGAGTCCGAGACCAAGACCTTTTTTCTCGGTCTGGATGCCTTCTGAGAGACGTCTAAATTCATCGAAGATCGAAGGTAGATCATCTGGATTCATACCAATACCGTTATCCCAGACCTCGATACGCACGTCTGATCCGAAGGTGCGAATAGCAAATAGAACACGGCCTTTGGGTTCTGTGTAGCGAAGGGCGTTAGACAGAAAATTCTGAAGGACTCGTCTTAAAAGTTTAGGGTCTGTGTGTACAACCGCATCTCTTGGCTTTGCCTTGAACGTGATATCGCGCTGCTCAGCAATCACCTGAAATTCCTGTGATAGCTGACCAAAGAGGTCGGTCAGAGCGAATGCTTGTGGTTCAGCACGGAGAGCTCCTGCATCCAGTTTTGAGATCTCAAGAAGCGTTGAGATCAAGTTTTCGGCTGAACTTAGGGCGCCTTCAAGGTGCCCTGTGAGTTCACGGAATTCATCGTTGTGAGCGCGTTCCGCGAGCGACGTCGTGAAGAGTCGTGCGGCATTGAGCGGTTGAAGTAAGTCATGCGAAGCAGCCGCCAAAAAACGTGTTTTCGAAAGGTTAGCTTCTTCTGTGGCGCGCATTGCTTCGGTTAGCGCTTTCTGAGTTTCGGCGCGCCGAATATTTTCTGCTTCCAACGCTTCGTTTGCTGCTTGTAATTCTTCTGTCCGCTCATCGACGCGCGCTTCGAGTGTTTCATTAGCTGTCTCTAGCCCGCGTTTTGCTTCGTTTCTGTCCGTTACGTCTTGGTAGAGTATGAAAATACCCTGCACATCACCACTGTCGATCCGATCGGGGACATAAAGCGCTTCAAATTCTCGATGCTCCCCGGCACGATCAATAGATACCTCAAATCTTTGCCTTCTACCCTCGAGTGCGCGCTCGAGGTAGGGAAGTCGTGCCTCGTATTCTTCCTTGGTAAATATTTCTTGGTTCGGTCGACCAATGACCTGTTCGCGCCAAACCCGCATCGTGCGTTCGAAGGCTTTGTTGATGAATTGAATTCGATAATCTCGATCGATATAGGCAATCATTGCGGGAACGTTATCTGTGTAGACCCGAATCGCCTGCTCGGACTCACGGAGCGCGGATTCAGCATCTTTGTAAGGCGAGATATCTGTGTAGCTCGTGACGTAGCCGCCGTTCGGCATGGGCTCACCGATGATCTCAAGTGTGATGCCGCTCGATAGAACAGACTCGCGTCGATACGCAGTTCCCTTGTTCAGGTGGTCGAGTCTTTTTTGCAAGGCCTGTTCAATTTGTTCTTCATTAGTGAATTCACCTACGACCCCTTTAACCGCGTTATAACGGAATAAGTCTGCGATTGGTCGCCCGACGGTTAGGAGCTCACCGGGGTAGTTAAACAGCTCTTGGTACCGCTTGTTCCAGGCAACCAATCTCTGGTTTTGATCAACAACGCTAATACCTTGAGATAAATGCTCAATCGCTTTTCGGAGCAGTTCCTGGTTTTGTCTCGCGAGTGTCGATGCTTCATCGACGAGTGATACAAGTTCGCCTAGGTGGATGCGTTTTTCGCGGGATGCCGAGCGTGTAACCAAACGGGCCGAAGTGTATCCGATCTCTTGAGCAAGAACTGATTCAATCGCCGCGACGAGGTCGGCAGGAGCAGGATCTTTCTCGTTGAGCTGTTGGATTTGGTGCTCTGATGAGTAGGTTTCAATAATATGTTGGACGCGATTATTCCCGATGAATCGTGACGCCAGCGTGGTCAAATCATCAATACGGAGATTTTCTTTTAGGTAGCGAGCGGACTTCGAGCTAGGCGGCATGACATCAACAAAGCTTGCTGCTTGGATTCGGTCAACTAGCCGTGGGGTAGTGACTAGTGAAACGAAAATATAGGTCAGTAGGTTGAGGCCTAGAGACACTAAAACACCGTTCGTCAAAGGATCAACCGCTAGAATCAATAGAGGTTCTAATGTTTGAAGGGGGCCGTCAGATACTTCTGGCAGTACTAACATAACTAACCAACTAACTAAGCCCATTAACATGCCAACGAGTGCACCATAGCGATTGCCCTGTCGCCAGTAGAGTCCACCAAGAAGTGCTGGTGCAAACTGAGCGGCTGCCGCGAAGGCCACTAAACCAATAGATGCTAGAGAACGTTCGCTTGTTGCTGATTGATAATAAAGCCAGGCTAGAGCCATAATCCCGACGATACTAAGACGCCGAACCATCACCATGATCCAAGAGAGATCTTGGCGTTCTTTTAAGTCGCCTGAGGACGACTGGAATAGCAAAGGCAACAGAAGTTCATTAGAGACCATGATTGCTAGAGCGAGTGTTGAGACCAAAATCATACCGGTCGCGGCTGAGAGGCCGCCCAGGAACGCAAGTGCTGCCAATGGCTCATTGTCAAACGCCATAGGTAGTAAAAGCACGAAAGCGTCGGGTGGGGCGAGCCCGCCAAACTTCAGTAACCCCGCCGCGGCGATTGGAACAACAAATATGATGAAGCCAAGCAGGTATAGCGGGAAAAACCAACGCGCATTATTTCGGTGACGTTCTCGGTCGGGCGATTCAACAAATGTGACGTGGAATTGTCTGGGAAGACAAATAATGGCAAGGCTTGCAAGCACGAGCTGTGTCGCTAATCCCCATTGAGAAAAGTCGGCGCTAAATATACTCGCTACCTTAGGATCTTGCCGTGCCAACGTAAATAGGTTGCCAAAGCCGTCATAGAGCTCAAATGTGCAGAATACACCCACAAGGACAAATGCTACCAACTTGACGACCGACTCAAAGGCAATTGCAATCATCATTCCTCGGTTGCTGTCCCTGCGTTGGCCCGGAAGCCTTGTACCGAACAAGATTGCGAATATCGTCAAAAATAATGCTGCGAAAAACGCCGTATCAAAAATAGTTGGGTCGGTACCAGTCGGTGAGCCAGCCATTATATTGAAGGTTTGCCCCACCGCTTTCAGTTGCAGTGCGATGTAGGGAATTGTACCGAGCAACGCGATAATTGTAGTGAGAACCGCCAGTGGATGTGAGCGTCCGTAGCGAGCTGACATAAAATCGGCAAGTGACCCAACCCGATGTGTCTTGACCACAGCATTGAATTTGGAAATGACAGGCCAGCCGTAGATAAAGACCAGAATTGGTCCGAGGTAAATGGGTAGGAATTCCCATCCGTGATTTGCGGCCGAGCCCACGGCCCCATAGTAAGTCCAGCTGGTCGCATAGACTCCAATCGATAAGGGATAAACCCATCGCGACGACCGTGCCCCGCCAAAAGAGGATGTGTTTCTGTCGCCGTGCCAGGCGATTATAAAAAGAACACCAACGTAGGCTAGAGATAGCACAATGAGTTGCCAACTTATGTGCAAGGTTACTCCTATGTTCTCAGGTCTTGGTACACATGATACGACCAATACTCTTCTTTTAGTTGTCTCTTTGGTTACAATGTTGCGGTTGCTGTGTCGAGCAGGTCCTTGCATCACATCGTTAAATCGATTCAAGGCGATCGTCGACATCAACCGAAAGGAATAAGCTATTAAGCGCCCTGATAAGAGTCCAGGCTGCCGATTTGTAGCATTTTTGGATGACTTTGATGGTCTGTACTTGGTTAGCATCCGTACCGAGTGATTCGACGATGATGGCGATTATCTAAGTCAAAATGAAGCAAAGTGGATGGCAAGATCAAATGATCAACAGGCGTTTCAGCGAGCAAAGCGCCAACAACGATTGAGACGTCTTACCGGTCAGGCGATAGGAGACTATCAAATGATTGAGGAGGGCGATAAGGTCATGGTGTGTCTGTCTGGTGGTAAGGACAGTTACGCGTTACTCGATGTTTTGATCTCACTGAAGAAGTCAGCTCCGGTTTCATTTGATTTAATTGCCGTGAATCTTGATCAGAAGCAACCAGGATTTCCAGAACATGTTTTACCTGAGTACATGGCAACTAAGGATATTCCTTTCTATGTGATTGAACGCGATACCTATTCGACTGTAAGACGCGTTGTTCCCGAAGGTAAGACAACTTGTTCGTTGTGTTCGAGACTACGTCGCGGAACATTGTACGGGTTTGCCGAGGCAAACGCTGTCACGAAAATTGCCTTAGGACACCACCGTGACGATATTGTAGAAACATTGTTTTTGAATTTATTTTTCGGATCGAAGATGAAAGCCATGGCGCCCAAACTCGTTTCAGACGATGGACGATATGTAGTTATCCGGCCGCTCGCTTACTGCAAAGAATCTGACCTAGCTCAGTTTGCCACTGATCAACGCTATCCGATTATTCCTTGTAACCTCTGCGGTTCTCAACAGAACCTGAAGCGTACTGAGATTAAAGCGATGATTGCTGATTGGGATAAACGATATCCTGGGCGTGTTGAAAATCTATTTCGCGGTTTACAGAACATCGTGCCGTCACATCTGATGGACAAGGAATTGCATTCTTTTGAGAGCCCGGGCCCTGATGTATTGCTCGCATATCGTGCTGAGAATCCGATGGATGGTGCATATGAAATTAGTGAGACATCGGTCAAGGCTGAACTAAACCTTTGGGGTGAGTCTGAATCGGATGATACTCAGATCATCCAAACAACAAGCGCGACGGCTCCAGTGCCGTAAGTAATCGTACGGGCGCCTCAAATTTTGTGAACCTGGTTGTTTCCAAACAGCTCTCGACAGTGCGCTCAGAACCTAGGCTATGCTCGAACTTCGAAAAATACTTTTTACTGGTTTGGCCGTCATTTGCTTTTGATATAGCCCAACGATGGATGCGTTCTGAAGAAGAAATTAGCTAGATGAACCTATGCCTAAAATGCGATGCAAATTAAACTTTTTGTTATAATAAATAAATTTTTAGTGGAGAAGGTTATAATTAGATTGCCATGCAATATTTGAGTTTTATTAGGAACCCTCTGATTATATGAAACTGCAACAGCTCCGATACATCACTGAAGTCGCTAACCACGATCTGAACGTTTCCGCTACGGCACAAAGCCTGTTCACATCCCAGCCCGGGATTTCTAAGCAGATCCGCTTGCTTGAGGAGGAATTGGGTGTTGAAGTGTTTGCTCGAAATGGCAAACACTTAGTTTCGGTTACGCCAGCTGGTCAAGAGGTGTTGCGCGTTGCAAGCGAAATCCTGCACAAAGTCGAAGCGATAAAGCAGATTTCTCAAGAATTCTCGGACGAGACCAAGGGTGTTCTATCGATTGCGACAACGCACACCCAGGCTCGTTATGTGCTTCCGCCAATCATCAATAAGTTTATGCGCGAATATCCTGAGGTCTCATTGCAAATGCAGCAGGGGACCCCGGCGCAGATCGCTGAAATGGCGGCGAGTGGTGATGTCGACTTTGCAATAGCTACCGAAGGTCTGGAGCATTTTTCGAACCTTTTGCTGATGCCATGTTATCAGTGGAATAGGGCCGTGATTTTTCCGCAAGAGCATCCCCTGGCTCAGTTGGATGCGCCTTTGACTTTGGCGGACCTTGCGGACTATCCAATCGTTACATATGTGTTTGGTTTCACGGGTCGTTCGCGCCTTGATGAGGCATTTGAGCACGAAGGACTGTCCCCGAAGGTTGTATTTACGGCTGCGGACGCTGACGTAATCAAAACATATGTTCGGTCAGGTCTGGGTGTCGGTATCGTGGCTGACATGGCACATGACCCACAAACTGATGATGACTTGATTAAGGTCAACGCGAGCCACTTATTCGATCCGAGCGTTACATCAATCGCTTTTCGTAGAGGGACCTTCCTTCGCGGATATATGTACCGATTCGTAAATTTATTTGCCCCACATTTATCGCGCGATGTGATCGGTAAGTTTCTCAGAAGCCAAGGGCGAGCAGAGGCAGAGAAAATTTTCGAATCAGTTGACGTTCCGATGCTTTGAGAACAATACCCTCGGTTGATATTCGATTTGTGGATAGTGGTGATTACCAGATAGCTGCCCACATCTTCGAAAATCCAGGCGGGGAGAGTGACCTTGTATTACTGCATCGAGCTGGTGTCGCTTCTGAACCCACTTGATATCCAATGCTGCCTGATTGTAGGTCATACCGGCGGGTGATATGTCCTGATCTGCGCGGCATGGGTCGCTCTCACGCACATGACTTTGAAGAGCGACCGATTACGGTAAGCGCTGTTGCGAGCGACGTTGATGGTTTGCTAGGAGAGTTTTCGGTCACGCGGTGTCAGATGGTTGACTATAGCTTTGGTGGACTCATTGCCCTAATGGTTAATGCTTTAAACCCAGGCGTTTTTAGTGACTTGGTGCTCTTGGAACCCGCTCTTTTGGAGCGTGCGTCGCTAAAGGCATTGCGAGAGTTGCGACCACGCTATGCGATTGCTGCCTCCTTACTTCTAACCGAGGGCGACCCGATTGTTGGGGTTAAGAAGTTTTTAGATCTGATCTCTCCCAACCGTTCGAGGCATCACCGTATTGAGCACGTGACCGTGCAGCGTTTAGCAAGTTGCCCTAGGGGCCTCGTCTATGCATTAATGGCTGTCAATCAAGCAGCCCAACAGATCGATCGAATGGGATTGATAGATCAAGCGCCGCGGACTTTGAGCCTTGTGGGCTCAAAAAGTGTTGACGAGGCGCATGCATTTCATCAAACGTTAGCTGCCTCCAAAGACATGTGGTTTTACCGGTCTGTTTCTGGTGTGGATCACGCCATGTCCTATCAGAAGCCAGGCGTATGCGCGCAGTTCATTTGTGAGCACTTTGGCCGTTAACGCGTCACTTTTCGTTTCCCGGTGACTTGAAGTATGCGGGCACTGATTTCCTCAACAGACCGCTCGGTCGTTGACAGAAATGGAATCGCATGTCTGCGATAAAGTGCTTCGACTTCGTTCACTTCGTATTGGCACTGTTTAAGAGACGCGTATCGGGAATCAGGGCGACGCATTTCCCGAATCGCCTGAAGTCTTTCTGGTTCAATCGTCAATCCGAACAATCTGGGCTTATGTTTTCTCAGGGTATCTGGGAGTTGATCGTCATCGAGGTCATCTTCGGTCAGCGGATAGTTGGCGACTTTAAGTCCATACTGCATCGCTAGATACAGACTCGTTGGTGTTTTTCCTGAGCGGGATACCCCGACGAGTATCATATCTGCCTGATCGTAGTATCGAATCCGTGCGCCATCATCGTTATCAAGCGCAAAGTTAATGGCGTCAATTCGTCGCGCATATTGACCATCGGGTGCAACCGCATGACTCATGCCCACGGAATAACTCGAGCCTTGGCCGAGTTCGCGCTCTAGCGGTTTAAGGAAGGTTTGAAAAATATCCACCAGAAATCCATTGCAATTAGCAAGCACGTCACGGACCTCTTGATTGACGATCGTATCGAATACGATCGGTGTCACGTTGTGCTCGGCCCCAGCAGCGTTGATTTCTGAGACCGTTTTTTTTGCTTTGTCGACGCTATCAATATACGGGAGTGTGGTCTTGTCAAATTGTACCGTGTCAAATTGGCTCAATAAGGCTTGTCCCAGTCCCTCAGCCGTTAGACCAGTCCCATCGGAAATAAAGAATACTGGACGAATTTCTGAGGTCATATTTGGTTCCAAATCATTTATACTATGTCGCTTTAACAATAGCCGTCGGTCGTCTCTTTATGCAGCTCAAGGAAGCGAGCTGTGATTAGTCTGCGTCAGCGGTTTCCAGGACACAAGACGGAAGGGGATCCTTTTGGACAACTATATCCTTTGGTTTGACGAGCTTGGCATGAATGACGTTGAGCGTGTGGGTGGGAAAAACGCATCACTCGGCGAAATGATTTCCAATCTGGCTGGAGCTGGAGTGAGCGTGCCGAATGGGTTTGCGACAACTGCTCACGCGTATCGTGAATTTTTGGCCCACGAAAACCTAGCGGATCGAATTAATAGCGCGTTAGGCTCATTAGATGTTGAAGATGTCAACGCGCTAGCTAAAACAGGGGCAGAGATCCGTTCATGGATCATTGATACGCCGTTCCAACCAGCTCTCGATCAGGCAATCGAAGACGCGTTCGCCACAATGACAACCGACAACTTAGGGATGAGAGTTGCGGTGCGTTCCTCAGCGACTGCGGAAGACCTTCCTGATGCCTCGTTTGCGGGTCAGCAAGAGACGTTTTTGAACATCTCTGGGATTCAGAATGTAAAGCATGCGATCAAGGAAGTATTTGCTTCATTATTCAATGACCGGGCGATTTCATATCGAGTGCACCAAGGCTTCGCGCATGAGTTGGTCGCTTTGTCAGCAGGCATTCAGCGAATGGTTCGTTCCGAGACGGGTGCGGCTGGTGTCATGTTTACAATGGATACGGAGAGCGGTTTTCGTGATGTTGTATTCGTTACCGCGGCTTATGGTTTGGGTGAGACGGTCGTTCAGGGTGCTGTAAACCCGGATGAATTTTATGTTCATAAGCCAACGCTGGAAGCAGGTAATTCAGCGATTTTGCGTCGAACACGGGGCTCGAAATTAATCAAAATGGTCTATGCGGATTCATCGAGGCCAGGCCGCTCAGTTGAAACAGTTGATGTTGATCCCACGGAATGTCGTCAATTCTGTGTGACCGACGCAGAAGTCGAATCACTCGCGCGTCAGGCATTAATTATCGAGAAACATTACGGCCGTCCGATGGATGTCGAGTGGGCACGTGATGGTGACGATGGCCGTTTATACATTGTGCAGGCCAGACCAGAAACAGTTCAGAGTCAGCAAGACGGCCGCCAAATGGAGCGTTTTGTACTCAAAGAAAAGAGTGAAGTACTCGCTCAAGGCCGTGCGATTGGACAGAAAATTGGTCGAGGTACGGTCCGCTTGGTGAAAGACATCTCGAAGATGGATGAAGTTCAGTCAGGTGATGTACTCGTTACGGATATGACAGACCCTGATTGGGAGCCGGTGATGAAGCGTGCCTCCGCGATCGTTACGAACCGTGGCGGCCGCACGTGTCACGCAGCGATCATTGCGCGCGAGTTGGGCATCCCGGCTGTAGTTGGTTGTGGGGATGCAACCGAGTCCCTCGAGACGGGTATTGATGTGACTGTCAGTTGTTCTGAGGGCGATACGGGCCGAATTTACGCAGGGGTCTTGAAGTATGACCACCGCGTGACCAGCGTCGATGCGATGCCTGAACTTCCGTTCAAAATCATGATGAACGTGGGTAACCCAGATCGCGCATTTGATTTCCAGCGTCTTCCGCATGCGGGAATTGGTTTAGCACGTTTGGAGTTCATCATTAACCGTATGATCGGGGTGCACCCTCGGGCGCTCATGGACTACGAAACCCTGGCAGCGGACTTGAGGGAAGAGATTACAGAACGTATCGGCGGCTATGCGAGTCCGACAGAGTTCTACGTTGAAAAACTGGTAGAGGGTATCGCGACATTAGCAGCGTCGTTTGCACCCGAGCGAGTTATCGTTCGTTTGTCAGACTTCAAATCAAATGAATATCGTAATCTGGTCGGTGGACCGTTATATGAGCCTGAAGAAGAGAATCCGATGCTCGGATTCCGAGGTGCGTCTCGTTATATTTCTGAGTCATTCCGCCCGTGTTTCGATTTGGAATGTCGGGCCCTGAAAAGAGTGCGTGATGAGATGGGTCTAACAAATGTTGCCATCATGGTGCCGTTCGTGCGCACATTGGATGAGGCTGCTGCTGTCATCGAACTACTGAAAGAAAATGGCCTAGAGCGTGGTAAGAACGGTCTTGAAGTGATCATGATGTGCGAGCTTCCGTCGAATGCTGTCCTGGCTGATGAATTTCTTGAGTATTTCGACGGATTTTCGATCGGATCGAACGATCTTACACAGCTGACGCTGGGTCTTGATCGAGATTCCGGGATCATAGCGGATGCCTTCGATGAGCGTGACCCGGCCGTAAAGTTCTTGCTCGCGCGTGCGATTGCGGCGTGCAATAAAGCTGGTAAGTACATTGGCATCTGTGGCCAGGGACCATCCGATCACCCAGATCTCGCATTCTGGTTAATGGAGCAGGGGATTGACTCAGTATCACTGAACCCAGATACGGTCTTGGAGACCTGGTTCTTTTTGGCTGATGCCCGGGATAACAAGTAACGAAACCTTGTACGTCGGACTTGTACGATACTTACGAGGACTAGAACCACAGCCCTCGAAATCTATTGTGAACTTTGGCGGCTATGAACGCAGCAACTGTGATGAATTAACTGTCCACTGTTTTGGAGACAACTCATGGTAGGGATGTCGTGGGCATTGCCAACAGAAACTGAATCATGGTCGTTGATGTTACCGTGACTCATGTTGCGTAAAAATTGATCCGGGCGACTTCCTTGGCGCTAGCAATACTGGAGTTTTTGTGTCAGCTTTCTCCCTCGACTTTTAACAAATCTAATTTTGAGAAAAAACCCCGGCCATCACGCTACGGTGCCGGGGGTTCTCACTGATCACTCTCAGGCGATCTCTGTTAGAGGAATGTTAGCTTCTTTCGCTTTTGCTTGAAATTCGGCGATTTGATGGAAGTTCATGTAACGATAGATTTTGTCCGCCATTGAGTCGATGTCTTTGGCAAACTCCATGTATTCGGCGACAGTTGGGAGTTTGCCGATGATCGAGGTGACAGCTGCTAACTCTGCACTTGCTAAGAAAACATTTGCGCCGGTTCCAAGACGGTTCGGGAAGTTGCGTGTCGATGTTGAGACAACCGTCGCATTATCGGCGACCCGAGCTTGGTTACCCATACATAGGGAGCAACCTGGCATTTCAGTGCGAGCGCCCGCCTTACCGTAGATTGAGTAGTAGCCCTCCTCCATCAACTGGTGCTCATCCATACGTGTTGGTGGGGCGATCCACAGACGTGTTGGAATAGCGCCCGCTTTCTTGAGAAGTTCGCCAGCCGCTCGATAGTGACCGATATTAGTCATGCACGAGCCAATGAAGACTTCATCAATGCCAGTACCCTGAACCTCAGACAGTGGTCTCACATCATCTGGGTCGTTGGGGCAGGCCAGCAATGGTTCCTTGATTTCCTCAAGGTCGATTTCGATAACTTCAGCGTATTCAGCATCAGGATCGGCCTCCAGTAGTTCTGGATTTTCAAGCCATGCTTCCATTGCTTTAATGCGACGCGCAATTGTCCGCGCGTCACCGTAGCCATCAGCGATCATCCACTTCAGGAGGGTAATATTTGATTCGAGGTATTCACGAATTGGCGCCTCATCAAGTTTAATCGTACAGCCGCCTGCTGACCGTTCGGCTGATGCATCGGATAACTCAAATGCTTGCTCAACAGTCAATGTTGGTAGACCCTCAATTTCGAGCACTCTACCCGAGAAACAGTTTTTCTTACCTTCCTTGCCAACAGTCAACAAACCGCGCTGGATTGCCGCATAGGGAATGGCGTTGACGAGATCACGTAGCGTGATACCGGGTTGCATTTGTCCTTTAAAACGCACTAATACAGATTCAGGCATATCCAGAGGCATGACTCCTGTCGCGGCGCCAAACGCCACGAGACCTGAGCCACCTGGGAAAGAAATACCGATCGGAAAACGCGTATGTGAGTCACCGCCTGTTCCAACTGTGTCTGGAAGTAACATGCGGTTCAACCACGAGTGAATGATCCCGTCGCCAGGGCGTAGCGAGACCCCACCCCGATTAATCATGAAGTCGGGAAGTGTGTGCTGCGTATCAACATCTACAGGCTTCGGGTAGGCTGCAGTGTGGCAAAAAGATTGCATGGTCAAGTCGGCTTGGAAACCAAGGCACGCGAGCTCCTTTAACTCATCACGAGTCATCGGGCCAGTCGTGTCTTGTGACCCAACTGTCGTCATTCGAGGCTCGCAGTACGTTCCGGCACGAATGCCCTTAACGCCGCATGCCTTGCCCACCATCTTCTGAGCCAGCGTATAGCCTTTGGTAGACTCAACTGGTGCCTTTGGTGTTCTAAACAAATCTGCGGTACCGAGCCCGAGTGCGTCGCGTGCGCGTGTTGTCAGTCCGCGACCAACTATCAGTGGAATTCGGCCACCAGCGCGAACCTCATCAAGGATCACATCGCTCTTCAGCTCAAATTCCGCGATTGTAGCACCTTGCTCGTTAGTGATAACGCCGTCAAACGGTCTAATGACAATGACGTCACCCGTGTTCATCTTTGTGACGTCACATTCGATAGGGAGGGCGCCAGCGTCTTCCATTGTATTGAAGAAGATTGGGGCGATTTTGCCACCAATACAGATACCACCAGCGCGCTTGTTCGGAACAAAAGGGATGTCTTCACCCATGTGCCAGAGCACCGAATTCGTCGCTGACTTGCGAGAAGAGCCCGTTCCGACAACGTCGCCAACATACGCGAGCGGGTTTCCTTTATTCTTTAATTCCTCAATTGTCTCGAGGGGTTTGTCCATGCGCGCGTTTAACATCGCTTGGGCGTGCAGCGGAATATCTGGACGACTCCATGCATCGACCGCTGGGGACAGATCGTCGGTATTTGTTTCACCGGGAACCTTATAGACTGTGACTTTGATCTTTATAGGGATCTCAGGCTTACTCAAGAACCACTCAGCATTCGCCCAGGATTCCATCACTGCTTGTGCAAGCGGGTTGCCAGCTTGACGTTTCTCCTCTACGTCGTGGAAAGCGTCAAACATTAAAAGAGTACTCTTGAGTGCGTCAGCGGAGGTTTTGCCGACCTCGGAATCGCTAAGTAATTCAACCAGGGTTGGAATATTGTAGCCGCCGAGCATAGTTCCGAGTAAACGTGTTGCCTCGATACGGGAAACCAGATCGCACGCTGTGTCGCCCTTTGCCACATCGGTCAGGAAAGCCGCTTTCACGTACGCTGCTTCATCTACCCCCGCGGGAACGCGGTTAGTTAGCAAATCCAGTAAAAAGCCTTCTTCGCCAGTGGGTGGGTTTTTCAGGAGCTCTATGAGGCCAGCAACCTGGTCAGCGCTGAGTGGTTTAGGCACGACACCTTCGGCGGCACGTTCCTGGACATGTTTGCGGTATTCTTCAAGCACAATGATCGTCCTTGTTCGGGTTGAATTGAGCGCGGCAGGTGGATCTTTTTGGGAACCGAGTGACGGCGCGCCGAGGAGCGAGAGTTTAGCAAAAAAAATGGAAGGTCTGCGTCCATACTTGGTCGCAGACCTCTTTTTTAGTTCGCGATTGGGTAAGCTGGAAGCGTTGCTTTTGTCATCTGACGTAGGCACCTGATAACTTGACAGCTGTATCCATACTCGTTGTCGTACCATACATACACGACACAGCTGTTGTTTCCAGTTGCGATGGTAGCGAGACCATCCACAATGCCGGCTGCACGTGATCCAACAAAATCTGAGCTCACTGCTTCGGGTGAATTTGAGTAGTCGATCTGCTTTTGCAATCGGGAGTGCACCGCAATATGGCGCAGGTAATCGTTGAGCTCATCTTTCTCGACAGGGCTGTTGAGATTGAGTTTCAAAATCGCCATCGAAACATTCGGGGTTGGAACGCGAATCGCATTCCCAGTGAGTTTGCCTTTCAATTGAGGTAACGCTTTGGCCACGGCTTTAGCGGCTCCCGTTTCGGTTAAGACCATGTTTAGTGCGGCAGCACGACCGCGACGGTCACCTGAATGAAAGTTATCGATCAGGTTCTGGTCATTGGTATAACTGTGAACGGTTTCGACGTGTCCGTTTTGTACGCCGTATTTTTCATCGATCGCGGCCAAGACAGGTGTGATTGCGTTGGTTGTGCAACTCGCTGCAGAAATTATTGCATCAGCGTCTGTGATCTCCTCATGGTTCACGCCGTGCACAATATTTTTGAGGTCGCCTTTACCAGGTGCTGTGAGTAGCACGCGGCTCGCGCCCTTTGACTGTAAATGTCGCGATAACCCTTCGCGGTCGCGCCATTTTCCGGTGTTGTCGACGACTAAGGCGTTATCGATACCGAAAGCGGTATAGTCTACCTCGGAAGGGTTCGAAGCATAAATGACTTGAATGCGCTGTCCGTTTGCAATGATCGCGTTGCCGTCATGATCGACGGTAATGGTGCCATCGAATGACCCGTGAACCGAATCGCGGCGTAATAAACTCGCGCGCTTCATTAGGTCATTGTCAGCGCTCTTACGGATAACGATCGCGCGGAGACGAATCGCCTCTCTGGAGCCCGATTTCGCGATCAATTCGCGTGCAAGAAGTCGGCCGATTCGACCAAAACCATAGAGCACTATATCCGTTTTTTTTTCGCCGGCAGGGGCCTCTTCGATTGGGCCTTTCAGTTCGTCACCCACATAGTCAGTCAGGGATCGCTCCGCGCCAAGCCGACGGAAATTGACAGCCAATTTACCAAGGTCTACGTGACATGGATTGAGATCTAATTTAGCAACCTCAAGCAGGACATCGCGTGCTTCCTCAGCAGACAAGTCTTCGTTCTCAACCTGGCGAGCGAATCTGCAGCACTTAATAATATTTATGACGGTACGGTTATTGAGCAGTCGCCCGAAGATTGATGTCTCAACTGATTTCTCGCGGAAGAGCCGGCCAATGATAGGCATCATTTCTTCAGCAGCGGCGACCGTGCCGTTCCAGTCCTCCATGGATTCGTTGAGAAGATCCAGTGACATAGCGTGTACCCCTTAGAATCAGAGACAGTGATTGTGAGGGTTTCAGAACCATAAAATCAACTTATTTAAGAATAATGACCAAAAAATGACTATTTATGTGAATATAGTTCTATAAAATTATTCTGGATCGTACGATTGTTTTTTTAGGCAAAGCCCTGACCGTTAAAAGCAGATGAAAGTGAAAGATCGAACCGAAATATGCAAACGAGAGTACCTACCCCCTGTATCGGACTTTGCTCAACAACCTATGGCGACTCCGTGTGTCGAGGATGCAAGCGGTTTGCGCACGAGATCGTGGACTGGAATCGGTACGACGACCATCAGAAGGGTGCCGTGCTGACTCGATTGACACAATTAATGACCACGGTTGTTAGTCGTTATGTGTTAGTAGTTGACGCCGATTTATTGAAGGGCTCCCTCGATAGACATGGTCTTCGCTACCGAAAGGATCAGCCGCCAGAATGCTGGGCGTACGATCTATTTAGGCAGACCCGCGGCCAATTTGCGCGTTTAACAGATCTGGGACTGTCGAAACTCCCAGAGGCCGTTTCAATGTCGTACCGCGAGATTTGGGAATCAATGAATTCCGAATATCTCGAGGTATCTGAGGGTCACTACGAACGATATTTTAGACAACCACTCGCTTTCGAGTAATCCCTGAAGCCTTCGCCCGCTGAGTGCGTTATTCTATCGCGCCACAGGAGGTCAATGTGCAGTACCCAACCATTGAATCAACGCTCGGGAATACGCCACTTGTTCGGCTACAGCGTCTTAACGAGGGGCTCGCACCTGGAGTTACTGTTCTCTGCAAAATGGAGGGCGATAATCCGGCCGGTTCGGTCAAAGATCGTCCTGCCTTTTACATGGTCCAAGGTGCTCAAGAACGTGGCGATATTCAACCAGGCGATCGCTTGATTGAGGCAACAAGTGGCAACACAGGGATTGCTCTAGCGATGGTTGGCGCGATCCTTGGTTATCGCATGACATTGATCATGCCAGATAACTTATCCGATGAACGTAAACGCGCGATGACCGCCTACGGGGCGGAACTTATCCTAGTTTCTGAGAAAGAAGGGATGGAGGGTGCCCGCGATTTGGCACTTGAAATGGA
>MDTB01179645.1_pt1 | contig 22252 bp, 20 predicted proteins | sample 811161 | NCBI WGS metagenome assembly MDTB01 (sample SAMN05326650, study PRJNA326480) | marine metagenome | isolation source: seawater | place: Mediterranean Sea | collected 2009 | reverse complement strand
TTTGTGCTTTACAAGCAGCTATGGATGGCTTTGAAGTAAAAAAATTATCAAGTGTAGTTGAAGAAATGGATATAATTGTTACTGCAACTGGGAATAAAGATATTGTCAAAGAAGAACATTTTATGAAAATGAAGGACAAGGCAATAGTTTGTAACATAGGACATTTCGATAATGAAATAGATATAAGCTGGTTGAATTCTAATTATGGAAATACGAAAGAAGAGATTAAACCTCAGGTCGATAAGTATTTGATTAACAAAAATGAGATAATTGTATTAGCTGAGGGAAGACTTGTAAATTTAGGATGTGCTACTGGCCATCCTAGTTTTGTTATGAGCAACTCCTTTACCAATCAAGTTTTGGCACAACTAGAATTATGGAAAAACTACAGAAGTTATGAAAATAAGGTTTATGTACTGCCAAAATATTTAGATGAAAAAGTTGCAAAACTTCATCTTGAAAAATTAGGTGTTGAATTAGAAACATTAGATGAAGATCAAGCAAAGTATATTGGTGTTAATACTAATGGACCATTTAAATCAGACCATTACAAGTATTAATATGAAATAATTAAAATAGAGTAATATGAAAAAAAATGTTGGAATTATTGGAAATGGCTTTGTTGGTGAATCACAAGCTTTTGCTTTTTCACCTACCTCAAATGTTATGATTTATGATGTAGACCCCTTAAAATCTAATGCAACAATTGATGAGGTTCATAATTGTGATATTGTTTTTGTCTGTGTACCAACCCCAATGTTAATTGATGGTTCACAAGATCTTAATTACATTATGAATGTATTCACCTTAGCAAAGGAAAAAGCTATATATGTTATTAAATCAACTGTTTTGCCAGGGACAACAAATCTCATTCAAAAAAAATATCCAAAAATTAAGGTCATTTTTTCACCTGAGTTTTTAAGTGAGAGAACAGCTAAATTAGACATGTTGACACAGGCCAGAATTATTCTTGGAGGAAAGTCAGAATTGACATCTATTGTAAGGCAATTATTTGAACAAAGATTTATGAACAGAAATTTTATTGAGACAGACTCTGTAACTGCTGAGATGGTAAAATACATGAATAATACTTTTTTTGCTACCAAGGTTTCAATTTTGAACGAGTTTAAATTATTGTCAGATAAGGTTGGGGCAAATTGGTCAGACGCACTTAATGGTTTTGTCTCAGACTCCAGGATTGGAGATAGTCATGTTCACGTACCAGGGCCTGATGGAAAGCTAGGATATGGTGGTACTTGTTTTCCAAAAGATGTTAACGCTTTTATAATTTTTGCAAAAAAAAATGGAATAAATTTGAATTCTGTTGAGGGTGGTTGGAAGACAAATCTCACTGTTCGACCTGAAAAAGATTGGGAAAAAAAATATGGCAGATCCGTTAGCTATGAAAAATAAATCAATTCTAATTACTGGAGGAACTGGTTCACTTGGTCAAGCTCTTACGGCCCATATTTTTGAAAATCATCCAGATGTAAAAAAAATAATTATCTATTCAAGAGATGAGCAAAAACAATTTGTAATGGCTCAACAGTATCCGTTTGAAAAGTATCCAAACATACGGTTTTTTATAGGAGATGTCCGTGATAAGGAAAGACTAGTTAGAGCATTGAATGGTGTAGATTTTATTATTCATGCCGCAGCAATGAAACACGTACACCTAGCTGAATATAACCCTGATGAATGTGTTAAAACTAATGTTGGTGGTGCACAAAATGTAATAAGCGCTGCTTTAGAAACTAATGTAAAAGCAGTTGTTGCTCTCTCAACTGATAAAGCTTGTGCTCCTATTAATCTATATGGCGCAACGAAACTAACATCTGACAAACTTTTTGTAGCAGCTAATAATATTACAGGTGAAAATCAAATTAAGTTTTCTGTTGTGAGATACGGAAATGTTATGGGATCAAATGGTTCTGTTATGCCATTTTTTATTAAAAATAAAGCCAAAGGAAAGTTACCCATCACTGACCCAAACATGACAAGATTTAATATATCATTGAAAGATGGAGTTAAAATGGTAATGTATGCCCTTGAAAATGCATTAGGGGGTGAAATTTTTATTCCAAAAATTCCATCTTATAAAATTATGGATGTTGCAAATGCTATTTGTGAAAAGTGTGAAAAAGAAATTGTTGGAATTAGACCAGGAGAAAAAATTCATGAAGAAATGATTACATCATCTGACTCTGCAAATACTTATGACATAGGAAGCTACTATATAATTTTGCCTTCATCCGTTAAATGGAATATTAACCATTTTGTCAAAAAGTATAATGCAAAAAAAGTCCCCTTTGGTTTTAGTTATAATTCAGGAACAAATTTGAATTGGGAAACAGTTGAAAGTTTAAAAAAATTAATTGAAGAGCACGTTAATAAATAATTCAAACTATGAAGATTATCCCATATGGAAGACAGCACATAGATAAGAACGATATAAAATCTGTTGTTGATGTGCTTAATTCAGATTATTTGACTCAAGGTCCGAAGGTAAAAGAATTTGAAATAAAATTTGCCAAATATACAGGTGCTAAATATGCTATTTCAGTAAGTAACGCAACTGCAGGTCTTCATCTTTCTGTTATGTCCCTAGGTTTAAAAAAAGGCGATAGAGTTATTACTACACCAATTTCTTTTGCTGCAACAGCCAATTGTATCAGATATTGTGGTGGAGAAGTATGGTTTGCAGATATTGATCCTAATACTTACTTACTTTCAATTGATTCCACAAAAAAATTAATCGAAAGCTACCCTAAAGGATTTTTTAAAGGTATTATACCAGTAAATTTTGGTGGCCTTCCAGTTGATCTTGAATCATTTAGAGAATTAGCTGATCTTCACGATTTATGGATAATTGAGGATTCTGCTCATTCACCTGGTGCATTTTTTTATGATTCGAATAAAAAATTACAGATGAGCGGTAATGGTTTTTATTCAGATTTATCTGTTTTTTCATTTCATCCCGTAAAGCACATTGCTTGCGGTGAAGGTGGTATGGTAACAACTAATTCAGATGAGCTTTTCAAAAAAATTTCAATATTAAGAACCCATGGTATAACAAAAGAAAATTTAATAGAAAATCATGGTGGCTGGTATTATGAGATGAAAATGTTAGGATTTAATTATCGCCTCACTGATATTCAATCATCACTTGGTATAAGTCAATTGGCTAAGAATTTTGATGGAATAAAAAAAAGAAACGAGATCGCTCAGAAATACATACAAGCTTTTAAAGGCTCTGCTATTAAATATCAAAATGTAGGATTTAAATTCTACAATGCCTACCATTTATTTATCATTGAGGTAGAAAACAGAAATTCTTTATATAAATTCTTGAAAAAAAATGGTATTTTAAGTCAGATTCATTACATTCCGATTCACTCTATGCCATATTATAAATCAATTGGTTATGATGATGCTGATTTAAAATTTTCTGAAAATTATTACAAAAGGTGTATTAGTTTACCAATGTTCCCCACCTTAAAGTCCAGTGAACAAAATTATATAATTGAAAAAGTTTTAAATTTTGTCAGTAAATAAAATTGGCTTAGGCACTGTTCAGTTTGGCATGGACTATGGCATATCAAATAACTTAGGAAAAACCTCTTTTGATGAGTCACAAAAAATTGTAAATATTCTATTAAAAAATAATATAAATTATATTGATACTGCTAGTGCATATGGAAATGCAGAAAAGATTTTGGGTAATATTGGTGTTAATAAGTTCAATATTATTTCAAAATTCAGATCTAAAAATATTTTTGATTTGGAAACTGAATTTTCACAAACATTGAAAGACTTAAAATCCCCAAAATTATATGGCTATTTATCACACAACCCAGATGATTTAATATCAAATCCATTGTTGTGGAACAAGCTTATTGAATTCAAAAAACGTTCTTTGATTGATAAAATAGGTTTTTCTTTTAATAACATTAAACAAATTGATGAAGTTATAAAAAAAAATCTCATTCCCGATCTTGTTCAAATCCCTTATAATTTATTTGATCAGAGATTTCTCAAAAAGATATATTTTTTGAAAAATAAGTATTCAACTGAAATCCACTCTCGGTCAGTTTTTTTACAGGGACTTTTTTTCATGAAAGAAGATGAATTGCATGGAAGTTTAAATGAGTTCAAAGAAAATATTAATTACTTAAATAATATATGCAATTATGACAAACAAAAAATACTTTCATTGGCCATTAATTTTTGTTTAAATAATGAGATAATTGATAAAGTAATAATTGGAACTCAAAATGCAAATCAATTAAATGAGATAATCAACTCTGTTAGTTTAAGCACTGAAATAGATATTGAAAATCTAAACTTTATAAATAACTCAAAAATAAAAACTTTATTAGACCCAAGTAAATGGTAAATGAAAATAATTGCAATTACACAAGCTAGATTAGGTTCAACAAGATTACCCAAAAAAATTTTTAAAAAATGTTTGGGAAAAACTTTTTTTGAAATTCACATAGATAGGGTAAAAAAATCTAAGTTAATCGACGAAATCATTGTTGCCACGACTGATCTCGATCAGGATTTCCCTATTGTTGAATTAGCAAAAAAATTGAATGTTAATTATTTTCAAGGAAGCGAAAGCGATGTTTTAGATAGGTTTTATTGTGCATCGCAAAAATATAAGCCAGATTACATAGTTAGATTAACTTCAGATTGCCCGTTAATTGACCCATTACTAATTGATAAAATTGTAAACTTAGCCATTATTAGTAAGGTAGATTATGTTTCCAACACTCTATCAGAAGATTTTCCAGATGGTCAAGACATAGAGGTGTTCAATTATAAATCCTTAGAATTAGCATGGAAAAATTCAAACCTAAAATCAGAAAGAGAACATGTCACCCCATTTATAAGAAAAAATTCAACATATAATGGTAAAAATATGTTTAGTTCAATAGATTACAAATCCCCTAAAAATTATAATATGGTAAGGATGACACTTGATGAGATTGAGGATTACCACACTTTGGTTAATTTAATTAAATTTAACGGACTAAATAAAAGTTGGATCGAATACACCGAATATATGATTAAGAATACCGGAATTGTTAAAAATAATTTTATTTTAAGGAATGAAGGTTATAATAAATCAGTTGAAAATGAGTAAAGGACAAAAGTTATATAGAAAAGCAAAGAAAATTATCCCAGGTGGAACCATGCTTTTATCCAAAAGACCAGAAATGTTTTTACCTAATCGTTGGCCTTCCTATTTTAAAAGAGCAAAAGGGTGTAAAGTTTGGGATATTGATGGAAAGGAATACATTGACATGAGTATTATGGGTATTGGGACGAATAGTTTGGGTTATGGAAATAGTTATGTTGACAATTCAGTAAAAGAAATAATAAGGTTAGGCAATATGAGCACACTTAATTGTCCAGAAGAAGTGAAACTTGCAGAAAAGTTAATTGAAATTAATCCGTGGAGTGATATGGTTAGATTAGCTAGAACAGGTGGAGAGGCAAATGCAATTGCTATTAGAATTGCAAGGGCAGCATCTGGTAAAGATAATGTTGCTATTTGTGGATATCATGGATGGCACGATTGGTATCTGTCTGCTAATCACAATAAAGGGGACGAATTATCAAACCACCTATTGTCAGGCTTACAACCTAATGGTGTCCCAAAGAATTTAAAGAACTCAACTTTTCCTTTTATGTATAATGATTTTTCAGAATTAGAGACGATAGTTCGTGAAAATAATATTGGTGTCATAAAAATGGAAGTTACTAGAAATTTAGGGCCTAAAGATAATTTTCTACAAAAGGTTAGAAATCTAGCATCTGATAATGGAATAGTTTTAGTTTTTGACGAATGTACGTCTGGTTTTAGAGAAACCTATGGTGGAATTAATATTAAATATAATATTGAGCCTGATATTGCTATGTTTGGTAAAACACTTGGTAATGGTTATGCAATTACCGCAGTTGTTGGTAGAAAATCTATAATGCAAGCTGCCCAAAAAACCTTTATAAGTAGCACATTTTGGACTGAAAGAATTGGTCCATCTGCAGCAATAGCAACATTAAAAGAAATGAAAAAAATAAAATCATGGGAGATTATTACAAAAAAAGGCGAAATTATTAGAAATGGATGGCTTAAGCTTGCAAAAAGCTACAATTTAGAAATTGAAATTTCTGGGTTATTGCCAATAAGCACCTATATATTTAAATCTAATAATAATTTAAAATATAAAACATTAATAACTCAAGAGATGTTAAAAAAAGGTTTTTTAGCAAGTACAAATTTTTATGCCTGTACTGAACATGATCAAAAATATATAAATAGTTATTTTTCAGCTCTTGATGAAGTCTATAGCATCATTTCTAAATGTGAAAGAGGATTAATAGAAATTGATGACTTATTAGAAGGTCCAGTTTGTCATTCTGGTTTTAGTAGACTTAATTAATGAAATTTCCAACTAAATATAAATGCCTAGATATTAACAATTTCAATTTAAATAATTATAGTATTTCACCAATAAGATATGAAGATAGAAAATGTATAATGAAATGGAGAAACGAACAACTTTTTCATTTGAGACAGAAAGAAAAACTAACCTCAAAAATACAAGACTCTTATTTTAAAGAAACTATTTTAAACTCATACCATAAAAAAAACCCTAAACAAATTTTATTTTCTTATTTAGATGATGGTGAATTAATAGGATATGGTGGACTAGTTCATATTGATTGGATAAATTTAAATGCTGAAATTTCATTTATAATGAATACATCCCTGGAAAAAAACTATTTTAATATTCATTGGAGTAATTTTCTGAAATTACTAGAGATGCCCGCATTTGGTGTACTGGGTTTTAACAAGATTTATACATATGCTTTTGACTTAAGGAGTCATTTATATGATTGTTTAGAAAGTAATAATTATATTTTGGAGGCTAGATTAAAAAAACATTTTAGATTTGAAAATAATTTTATTGATGTTGTTATTCACTCTAAAATTTCCCCATTTTCCCTTAGATGTGCAAATAAAAATGATTGTTCAACTTTGTTCAAATGGGTTAACGAAAAATCGGTTAGGAAAAATTCTTTAAACTCTAAAGAAATTTCCTTGACTGAACATAAAGATTGGTATAAAAGAAAGATGAGAGACCCTAATGTAAAAATTTATATTTTAACTTATAATGATATAGATGTTGCTCAAATTAGATTTGAAAATATTAATGATGAGCAATTAATTGATTTTTCAGTTGATTCCAAATATCGAGGACAAGGATTAGGTACAATTATAATGTCGTTAGGAATGAGAATATTGAATTCTAAAAATTATATTGGTTATGTAAAAAACAATAATATTTCTTCAGCTAAAGTATTTAAGTCAATTGGATTTAAAATCATCTCAGAAGAAAATAACGTTATTAAATTTTTTAAAAATTAATGAAAAAAATTATTCTACTATCAGAAAAGAGTTGGCACCTTAAAATTTTTAATGAGTTAAGACTTGAGAACAATAATTATAATTGGGTTCATATTGATAATATCCATCATTTTAAATTAGAAAAAATAAAAAAAATTTCACCAGAGTACATTATGATTCCTCACTGGTCTTATATTATTCCCCAGGAAATTTATAACAATTTCACCTGTATTGTTTTTCACATGACAGATCTACCTTTCGGGAGAGGTGGGTCACCCCTTCAAAATTTGATTGTTAGAGGTTATAAAAAAACAAAAATTTCTGCCTTAAAGGTAACCCAGGGTATTGATTCTGGACCAATATATATCAAAAAGCCGTTATCTCTAGAAGGTACCGCCTCAGAAATAATGTTAAGAGCCTCAGAAATTATAAAAAAAATGATTTCAACAATAATATTAAAAAAAATAAAACCTGAGGAACAGACAGGAAACATAGTAAAATTCAAGAGAAGGAGGCCTCAAGATAGTGACATATCTCAGTTAAAAACTCTGAATAAAATTCATGATTATATTAGAATGTTAGATTGTGATGGTTATCCCTCAGCTTTTTTTGAAAATGAATATTTTAAATTTGAATTTAGTAAATCAAGATTAATTGAAGATAAAATTGAAGCACATGTTAGAATTCTTAAGAAATAAAAAAATTATAATTATAGTAGCTCATCCCGATGATGAAATTTTAGGGCTTGGTGGAACTATGAATAAACTAATTAATGAGTATGATGTTGAAACTAGAGTTGTTATACTGGGAGAGGGAATTACATCAAGGTCTAATAAAAGAGATCTAAACAAATGGAAAAAGGAACTGGAAACTCATAAAGAAAATATTTTTGAGGCAGCAAGGTGTATTGGTTATCACGATGTAAAAACATATGATTTTCCAGATAATAGATTTGATTCAGTAGATATTTTAGATATTATAAAAATAATAGAAAAAGAGATCGAAGAATTTTGTCCTAACGTGATATTTACACACCACATTGGAGATTTAAATGTAGATCATCAAGTTACTTTTCAAGCCGTTGTAACAGCCACTAGACCCGTAACAGATGAAATTGTTAAAACAATCATTTCTTTTGAAACACCTAGTGGAACAGAATGGATTCCGTCAACGGATTTAAGAAAGTTTATTCCAAACATTCATTTTGAGATTTCAAAAGCAAATTTAAAATCAAAAATTAAAGCCATGGAATCATATAATTATGAAAAAAGAAAATATCCTCATCCAAGATCTCCGGAATCTCTTAAAATTTTGGCAGAGTACAGAGGAATTAATGTTGGATTAGAACTTGCTGAATCATTTTGTCTAGTTAGAAATATAAATTAATATGAACAGAGTCTTTATTGTAGCAGAATTATCAGCAAATCATGGCGGTAAAATTGATATTGCTATTGATACAATTAAAGCGGCTGCAAAAGCAGGTGCAGATGCTATCAAACTTCAAACTTACAAACCACAAACAATGACAGTGGACATTGATAAAGATGATTTTATAATAAAAGGAGGTACAATTTGGGATGGTGAAAATTTATTTAAGCTTTATCAGAAAGCCTTCACTCCTTGGGATTGGCATGAAAAACTATTTAAAGTTGCGGCGGAAAATAACTTAACCTGCTTTTCAACTCCTTTTGATAAAACATCTGTTGATTTTCTTGAAAAACTAAATAATCCAATTTATAAAATTGCATCCTTTGAAATAACGGATATTCCACTGATTAAATACATTGCCTCACTTGGAAAGCCAATAATTATGTCAACTGGAATTGCAAATCATGAAGATATAAAGTTGGCTGTTGATACTTGTAAATCAAATGGATGCAAAGACTTAACCGTATTAAAGTGTACTTCATCATATCCTGCTCCAATTGATGAAGCAAATTTATTAATGATGAGTAAAATTGGTAAAGACTTTGACGTTAAAATAGGATTATCGGATCACACAATGGGAACTACGGTTCCAATTGTTGCTACAACTTTAGGTGCAACTGTTATTGAAAAACATATAATATTAGATAAATCTATTGGTGGTCCTGATGCAAAGTTTTCACTCGATATTAGTGAATTTAAAGAAATGGTTAATGCTGTCAGAGATGCAGAAAATTCAATGGGAAGAATTTCGTACGAATTAACTGAAAAGCAAAAAACAGGAAGACAGTTTTCAAGAAGTTTATATGCTGTAAGCAATATAAGTAAAGGAGAAATTTTTTCAGAACAAAATGTAAGATCCATTAGACCGGGATTTGGGCTACACCCAAAATATTATGAAAATATTATAGGCAAAAAATCGCCAGTTGATTTGAATTGTGGTGATAGATTAACGACATCAATCCTAAATGATATTCAATAAAAATTTAGTTTATATCACAATCGGTGTTTTACTCGAAAAGGCACTACCATTCATAATTTCCTTTTTTTTTATTAAACAAATAGATGATCTTGATTATGGGATTTGGATATTGTATTTTCAAATTGTAATAATTTTTTCATCAACAATTTTATCTCCAGTTCAGTTATTTTTTAACAGAGAGTTTGAAAAAAACAGTAATGAATCAATAAATCTTTATAATTTTAAGATAATTTTATCAATATTACTTATATCCTTTATATCATATTTAGTACTGGGGAATTCTATTTTCATTCATTCGTTTTTAGGATTAATAACTATACTAACACTAACTTTAAACAACCTTGTATTTAATTTTTTAAGGTTTGCTGGCAAAAATTTTTTTTATTTTTTATTTTCGCTTGCTAGAACTTTTATTTTTATTTCTCTACTTATCTACTTTGTTTTTGAAAATGATAGTTTGAGCATTGAACATCTATTTTACAGCTATATTTTTAGTAACCTCCTAGTTATTTTGGTTTATCTAAAAAAAATAAATTTAAAATTCAATTCCTATAAAACTAAAGAATTTTTAAGACTAGTTATTTATGGAATCTTAACAATTTCTTTTGGTGGATTAGATAAATTAATATTACTTGAAACCAATCTAGATTTAAAAGATCTAGCTGTAATGGGTTATGCATTGGTTTTTGCAGGCTCTACAAATGTAATTGTTGAGGGTTTTAAAAAATATTTTTCTCCAATATATTTTAATGACTTTAGAAAATATAATTTTTACACCCCCGAAACTATTTCTAAAACAATTAAAGCAATCTTATTTTTATTTGTTGTGCAAATTTCATTTCCATTTATATTATTTTTTTTAATGGATTCCTTTTCACTAATAAAGCAATCCCTCATCTATAACAATTTCTTTTATCTAATTTTAGTTTTCTCCCTTTCATTGTTCATATACAATATATATCACTTTTCTAACCCTTATATTTTCTTCAAAAATAAGAGCCATATCTTATCTGCTCTACTGATCATTGTTGGATTATCTTTTATTATTTTAGTGTTAAAAATTGAAGAAATTAATCTTATTCAATTAGCTTATGTTAAGCTTTTGACAACTGTTATTTTGGCATTTGGCACCTTATTAATATCAATATTTTATAAGACTAAGAATTATGCTAAATAAATTATTTCATCATCAAAAATTAAATTTTAAAATTTCCTACAGATTCAGAAATAAGTATTTTATAATTTTCCCTCTATACTTTAGCTTAATTTTTACAATTTGTTTAATTTCTTACTTTACGAAATTTTTTTTTAAAAGGAATTTTAAATTGTCAAAACCTGTTTTTATCACTTTTTCAAAAAATCAATCTAAGGTTGCCAAAACTTTTGATGCTAGTTCAGAGGAAATTTATATTAATTTTCCAGATTTTAAAATACAATCTAAGTTATTTAAAACTCAGAAATTAATTAACTTTTATTTATCAAATGGTATTAGTTTAAGCTTTTTGCTTTCTATTTTTAAAATTAGAAGCATTAAATATTTTAAAATTAATTGGTTTAGAATTGTAAATCTTGTAATCCTTAATAAATTACTAAATAAAGATTTTTTAAATCATAAATTAATAGTTATTGCAAACGATCATTCCATCTACAACAATTTTATAATCGAATTTTGCAAAAAAGAAAATATAAAAGTAATGTATATTCAACATGCTCCTGTTACAATAAATTTTCCTCCTTTAAGATCTAATTATAACATCCTTTTTTCGGAATCTTCTAAGGACATATATTCCAAAATTTCAAAAATCGATTCAAGTATATTTATTGGTATTTATTCTGATTTTCGACTGGTAGATTTCTTAAATATAAAAAAAACAAACAATGTTAGTATTAGTAATACGATACTTGTCTGTACAAATGAATTAGATAGGATAAGTAGGGTAAGTTATTTCGTAAATTTCTTTATAAATAAAAATTATAAAATAACTATTCGAAAACATCCGGCTGATAGAAGAAATTGGAAAATTAAAAACACTAAACTTTCAGATAAAAGCTTATTTGAAGATTTCGAAAATAATGAAATTATTTTATGTAACGAAACAGCTTTAATTCTTGAAGCCATAGTTGCCAAAAAATTAGTTTATAAATGTAAATTTTCAGAGTTTATTGATAATTATAGTTATGTGAAAGAAGGCTTGGTTTCTAAACAGTATTTAACACCTGATGAGTTATTTCTTGATATTTGCATAAACTTCATTGCTTATAATGCAGAAAAGATTAAATATTATACAGGGAATTTAAAAAGTCATAAATCCCATATTTTAAGAATAAATAAATTAATATCTTCGCATTGATGGAAAAACTACTCTCAAATCAAATTATAAAACAAATAAAATCCGAAGGTTTTTATATCCTACGTAATTTTTTGGATAATAATAAAATAGATGATTTAAAAAATTCATTTAATAAATTTTTAGCAAATGAAAATTATTTATGGAATGATAGTACTGGAAGCGACAGTAGAATTTTTGGTATTGATTTAATTGATAAAAAATTTAGAAAAATATTTGAAACAGATTTACTTAATTCAGTATTTGAGAATTATATTTCCAAAAACTCAAAGTATTCTTTTATAATGGCAAATAAAGTCGTATACAAGAATGGAAACTTGGGCTCTGGTGGTGGGTGGCACAGAGACACCTTCTTTCAAAAACAATTGAAATTTATTGTTTACTTGAGTGATGTAAATGAAAAAAATGGTGCATTTGAATACATTCCTAAGTCTCATTTTAAATCCTCAAAAGTTGTAGATCTTTTTACTCGCTTGAGTCAAAAAAATATCAGAAGATATGCTGATAAAAACTACAAAAAAGCAATTAAGTTAACTGGTAAAAAAGGAGATCTAATAATTGTTGACACGAGTGGTGTTCATAGAGGATCCCCAATTGAAAATGGCACCAGGTATGCTCTTACAAACTACTTAAGCCACAAACCCTTTTCACAGGGGGTTCAAAATCAATTAGTTAAAGTTTGATAAAAAAACCTTTATTTATTTTTTTTCTTTTTTTTTATTTTATCCCTGGAATTTTCACTCTTCTTTTCCCCAGTTTTATCAATGAAGAATTTAATGGCGAAGTTGGATTTATCTCTTTGCTATATTCATCAATTTTTTTTTCTTTAGCATATTACTCATCGAATATTTCATTTACTATCCCTAGAATAAAGCAGTTGGATATTCTTTCGATACTTTTCTCAAATAAAATCGAATTATTTTTTATATCAATATATCTTATTTCTTCAATAATTTTTTTTATAAATTTTGGCTTGTCCTTTAGACAAACTGGCGATGAGGTTAGTGATGTTGGTCTTATAATTTACATAAATTATATCTCAAAATCTTACATAAAAGTTTTTTTATTTAAAGAAATAATATTAGCTAGTCAAAAATCATATAAGTCACCTTTTTTAAAATTAGCACTAATTATATTTTCAAGTATTTTATCAGCATCTGCTGCCCTTGATGCTGTTGTTATCTTGATGGCAATTATTATTGCTTTCAAAAGAGAGTTGATATACGAAACACAGAAATTATCATTTTCTTTTTATATAATCCTTCTTTTATTATTAACACTTGTTCCATTATTAGGCACAGCGAATAAATATGGATTTGAAAGATCATTCATCTTAATTAGTGAAAATGGGGTTTATTTTTTTAAAGCCCTAATCAGAAGAATTGCATCTTGGCATCAATCAATTAATTTATATATCGACATAATTCAAAATGTAATTTTTATTGATGCTTTGACCTTAATTAAAGATATTTTTAAAACATTTATTAATAGAGTCGAAATTATTTTTGGTGGTGAAAAAGTAATTCCTGAAGTATGGAGTGCTGCAAGATTCAATTATTTAAATTTATCTGTCTATACAAATAACATTAGAACAGGTATATCACCTGGTATTGTAGCTTCATCTTTAATATTTTATTTCCCAATTGGGTTAATATTATTCTCGTTTATTTTAGGACAATACTACAAATTCATTTACAATTTTTTTAGGATAGAACTTAACATATTTACCAACCTATTTATTCTTCTGGTCATAATTTTTCCATTAGTATCCTCACCTTTTGATTTAATAAATTTGTTGGGTAATGATTTTACCTTAATTTTTTTCTTAGTTTCACTAGGTGTTTTTTTTAAAAATTCTAAGATTTACAGATGAAAAAAATTTTAGTTGTATATAACTACTTTTCTACAAATAATGGGAGCTATAGTAATAGATATTATGAATTTTCTAAAGTTTGGATAGAAAAAGGTTATGAAGTTGAATTCATAACATCACCATATTTTAAATCTGATATTGAATCAATTAAGTTTTTTGAGGTTCAATATATTGAAGGAATTAAATTAAATGTTATAAATCTACCTGATGGGGGAAATAAACCTTTGTATAAAAGATTAATAAATAGTTTTGGATTTGTTTTGATTGCAAGTATAATGACATTATTAAAAAAATATGATTTGCTTATATGTAGTTCAGGCCCTTTCACACTAGGAATTCCTAATCTGATAAATATTTTATTTAAAAAAAATGGTATAAAAATATTTGAGGTTAGAGATATTTGGCCACAATCAGGAATTGAATTTGGTTTGATAAAGAACAAAATAATAATTCAAATTTCTCGTTTCTATGAAAAACTTCAGTATAAATTTTCTGATTATGTAGTAACTCTTTCGGTTGGACAAGAAGAATACTTAAAAAAAAACCATCCTGCTTTTTCAAACAAAATTCACACTATATCACAAATTTCGAATACAGAACTATTTAAGATTAAAGTAGATGAAAAATTAAGAAAAAAATATTATACTAAATATGGAAAGATATTGATTTATATTGGTGGACTAGGGACTATTCATAATGTATCTTATTGGATTAAGTTATGCAATGAAATTAATACTATCTATAAGGAAAAATTTAGTATGATCATAATTGGCGATGGCCCTGATCGAAAAAAATTAGAAAAATTAAAAGAATCTTTAAGATTGAAAAATCTTTTTTTCTTTGGTCAGATTACAAAATCAAAAATTCCTTTTTGGTTAAATCTAAGTTATGCTAATCTCTTTTCAACCACCGATATGCCAATCCAACAAACTTGTGCACCTAATAAAGTCTTTGATAGTTTTAGCGCAGGAATTCCTTTAATTCAAACAACTAATGGATGGATTAAAAATTACTTAAAAAAAACCAATTGTGGTATTTCTATTGATATTAATGATGTTAAAAAATCATCAGTATTAGTAAGTCAATTTTTGAATGATGATAAAAAAAGGAATATACAGTCTAAAAATTCATTTTTAAATTCAAAAAAATATGAAAAGAATCTTATCGCTCAAAAATATTTAAAATTAATAGATAATGAAAATTCATAATATAATTCCAAAAAAAATAGATTTTAATATCGACATTATTGATAATAAAAAAATTTTAGAAAATAGTATTCTTAAAAAGAAAATTATTGTCATTGGTGGTGCTGGAACAATTGGATCAAACTATATTAAGCAAATTTTAAATTTTAAACCCTCAAAGCTAGTCGTTGTAGATATAAATGAAAACGGATTAACTGAACTAACTAGAGATTTAAGAAGTTCAAATCTATTAGATTATAAGCCTGACTATATTACTTATCCCTTGAATTTGCTAAGTCAAACATTTAATAAAATATTTAATTCTGAAAAATGGGATATAGTTTCAAATTTTTCTGCTCACAAACACGTTAGATCTGAAAAAGACAAAATTTCAGTGGAAGCTTTAATTATAAACAATGTTTTTGGTGCAATTAAGCTATTAAATTTATGCGAACATAATTTGCCAAAATATTTTTTTAGCGTATCGACAGATAAAGCTGCTAACCCTGTAAATATTATGGGTGCTTCGAAGAGTATAATGGAAAAACTGATATTATCAAAAATGAATAAATTTAGAGTGTCAACAGCTCGGTTTGCCAATGTTGCTTTTTCTAATGGTAGTTTATTAGATGGGTTTATTTACAGACTCAACAAGAAACAACCGCTTTCTTGCCCTGAAGACATAAAACGTTTTTTTGTCACTCCTGAACAATCAGGTCAAATTTGTTTATTAGCTACATTTTTAGGCGAAACAGGGAATATTTTCTTTCCCAAATTAGATTTTTATGAAGATCAAATTTATTTTAAAGACATTGCTGTAAATTTCTTAAGAGAAAATGGTTATACCCCAGAATTAGTTCAATCAGAAAAAGAAGCAAAAGAATTTGACTTCAATAAACATACTAATAAATATCCAATTTATTTTTTTAAAACAGATACCTCTGGAGAAAAAAAATTTGAAGAGTTTTATACTGAAAAAGAAGATTATGAAATTTCTATTTACAAATCTATAGGGTTCATAAAAACGCATGAAACTAAGATTTCTTTTGAAGATTTAAAAATTGATTTTGATTCTGTTTTTAAAGATACAAATGCTAATAAATCAGATATTGTTAGTATAATTAAAAAATATGTTCCAGATTTTGATCATATTGAAACTGGCAAGCATTTAGATCAAAAAATGTAGATAATGTATAACTTCTCAAAACGCTTAATTGACATAATCTTTAGTCTAGTTGCTCTTGTACTCCTACTTCCCTTTTTTATCCCAATAGTGGTTTTACTGAAATTAACGGGTGAAGGGGAGGTATTTTATTTTCAAGAAAGGATAGGGATCAATAATTCTACATTTCAAATATGGAAGTTTGCTACAATGTTGAAAAATTCTATGAATATGGGAACAGGAAGTATTACCCTTAAAAGTGACCCAAGAGTTACAAAAGTTGGTTCAATTCTTAGAAAAACAAAGGTTAATGAATTACCACAAATTATAAATGTCCTTTTGGGAGATTTAAGTTTAGTTGGCCCTAGACCATTGGTGAGAGAAACTTTTGAGGCCTACAACAAAGAAATTCAATTAAAAATTTATAATATTAAACCTGGATTAACTGGTATTGGATCAATTATTTTCCGAGATGAGGAAACTCTTATTTCATCTGCTAAAGGTCAAAACCCACATTTATTTTATAAAAAGGTCTTAGCTCCCTACAAAGCTAAACTTGAAATTTGGTATCAAGATAATAGAGGTTTTTTGTTGGATCTAAAATTGATTTTTTTGACGGCTTGGGTTATAATTTTTCCAAAATCTAATCTGTATTATAAAATTCTTAAAGATTTACCTAAAAACGAATTTTGAAGTAATATTTTTCTATTTACCTATTATATTACTCATAAATTAATATTTTTGCATTCCAATGAAATATATATTTTCAATTTTTTGTTTTATTTTTTCTACCATTTTGTTCAGTCAAAGTTCAGATGATATCAAGATTTTAGATGAATTAAAAAAAAGAAATATAAATACAAAAGAACAAGCTATTATAGAACTTAATAAAAACGGTATTTCTCTAGATCAAGCTCAAGAAATGGCTAATATGCAAGGAATTGACTTGGATACATTTCTCACAAACAATTTCAAGTCGATTGGAACTAATACAGAAATTGATAATGTAAGTGATGAAATTGTGGATAAAATTGAGATTGAAGAAGTAGCAATATTGGATGACTCTTTTGTCAAAGATACAGTTCCAACAGAAAGTAATATTTTTTTTGGTTACAATATTTTTAAAAACAATCCATTTGCAACCAAAAACTATATAGTTGGTAATATTGATGAAGGTTACTTATTGTCACCCGGTGATGAATTAAGAATTACTGTTTATGGAAACAACGCTCTCTCAGCTGTTAGTAAGATAGACTTAAATGGAAATATAATTTTTCCAGAACTTGGTGTTTTTCAAGCAGCAGGAAACTCTCTAAAAACATTAAAACAAAGATTAAAACTTTTTCTTGGAAAATTTTATAATGGACTTGTCAGTAATCCTCAACAAGCTTTTTTAGACATATCTTTAACCCAAATAAGACCTGTTTCAGTTAACATATTAGGCGAAGCTGTTACACCTGGTCCACATTTAGTTAATGGATTAGCTAGTGTTTTGAATGCGTTATACTCCGCTGGTGGTGTCAATACCTCCGGTTCTTTAAGAAGAATTCTTCTTTATCGAAATAATAAACTTTTAAAAGAATTCGACCTTTACGATTATATAACAGAGGGAAATATTGATCAAGATATTAGATTAATGAGTTCAGATATTATTTTTATTCCGCCTAGGCTGAATAGTATTTCTCTGACAGGTAATATTCGCAATAATGCAATTTTCGAAATAAAAAATGATGAAACACTTGAGGATTTAATTAGGTTTTCTGGTGGTTTTAACCCTGATTCAAGTATAGATAATATTAATATTTCTAGAATTAAACCTTTTGAAGAAAGAACTTCAGAGGAAAAATACGATAGATTTTTATTGACCATTGATTTTACTAAAAATAAATCTATGGAGTTAGTTGATGGTGATGTAATCTCTGTAAAATCTATTTTAACTAATACTTTATATGAGTTAAATTTAGAGGGTAATGTCAACAATCCTGGTGTATTTTCATTACAAACATTTCCAGATTTAAATTCCTTAATTGTAAATGGTGGTAACGGTTTAGCACCAAATACTTACATGGGAAAAGTTGATGTAATCAAGGAAGACCAATCTGGAAATAAATCATTTAAAACTTATAATTTAGAAAGTATAATTAACAAAAAAATTGAAGTAATACTCTCTCAAGGTGATATTATTAGAGTTTACAGCAATAATTCAGTTAGTGGCGAAAAATTGATTACAATAAGTGGTTTTGGAATCGACAATAAAACAATCTTTTGGAGAGATAATTTATCTCTCTTTGATATAATTTTTCAATCTAGTTCATTTGAAGAACTTGAATTCAGATCGGATGTTTTATCATCTAGGATTGATGTGGACTCCTACGATAGTGAAAGTGGAAATTATGTTTCAAATATATATAGTCTAGATAATATTATTGAATTAAAGCAAATTTTTCTTAAACCCAAAGATATCATAAGAATTTACTCGAAATCTGTTACTCAAAATCTCAATCCAACTGTTATAGTTTCAGGAAATGTCAAAAATATATCAACTGTTCCCCTAAAAAAAGAAATGGTTGTTGAAGATGCTATTTTAATGGCAGGGGGGTTTGAAACATTTGCAGATAAGCTCAATGTTGATATTGTCCGAAAATTATTGTACAGTAAAGATAAAAACCTTAGTAAAACAATCAAATATCAGATTGACAGTGATTATTTACTAGGTTTCAAAAAAAAGCCATCAAATCCTTTTTATCTAGAGGATTTTGATGTTGTTGTAGTAAGAAAACCAATTAGAGACGATATTATTGCAACGGTATCAATTAATGGTGAAGTTAATAGACCAGGTTTATATAGTTTTGCAAATTATGATAAATCATTGAAGGATTTAATTAATGATTCTGGAGGATTAACTGTTTATTCAAACATTAACTCAACTATTTATTCACGTAATGGTCAAACTCTTGCATACAAGAGTCCTTCAAAATTATTAAAGCAAAGATTGTCGCCTGGTGATGAAATAATTATTGGTTCTGCTTTGTCTGATGTCAATATTACTGGCAATGGTATAATTAATGAAACCTTTTCATCATGGTATGACGGTAGAAGATCAAAATATTACATAAATAAAGCTGGTGGTACAAAAAACAGAATAGAATCCAGAGTAATAATTAGAAACAATGGTTCTACAAAAAAAATAAGGAGAATATTAAGTAATCCTAAAGTTTTCCCGGGTGATAAAATTGTCATAACACAAAAACCACCCAAAGAAAAATCAGAAACTACTTTCCAAGATGAGTTTATAAGAATTTTTGGAGTGATAACTGGAACTTTGACCACAATCCTACTTATTGACAAACTTTAATACTCATGTTAGATAAAAATAATGAAACTGAAAATTCTATTGATCTAATTGAAGTATTCTCAATTATTTATAAAGAGAGAAAATTTATTTTAAAGAAATCTTTATATTTTTTTATTCTTGGTTTATTATTGGCAATACTAACACCCAATACATACTCATCTAAATCAATATTTGTTCCTCAGTCTTCATCGGAATCTAGTGCATCTAATTCATTATCAGGCTTAGCATCATTAGCTGGCATCAATATGTTGGAACTTGAAACAGGACAATCAGATGGAGTTTCCCCACTTCAATATCCTAACATAGTTGAAAGTATTCCTTATAAAATGGATCTATTAAATTCAAAAATTTTTTACAACGAAAGAGAATATTCTTTGAGAGAATTTTTGTTATCTGAAAATTCATTTGATATTGTGGGGCTTATTAAAAAATATACAGTTGGACTTCCATCACTTGTTTTTAAGAAAAATCAAGTAATAAATAATAAATCTTACAACAATATTTATTCTGTTACAAAAGAAGATAAATATTTATTTGAAATATTATCAAAGTTAGTCAAGATCTCATTGAATCCAGAAAACAGAATAATCGAACTTTCCACGACCTATACCAAAAGGGATATTCCTGCGCAGATTACTAAAAATGCTGAAATTATATTGCAAAAAAAAATAATTGAATTTAAAAGTCAATACTCTGGTGAGGTTCTAAATTTTACTGATAATCAGTATAAGATTAAAAAAGATGAGTTAATGAAAATTCAAGATGAGATAGCAATATTTAAAGATCAAAATATAAATATTAATTCATCATTGTATCAAAATAAATTGAATAGACTATTAAGTGATGCTCAAATTCTTCAAGCAGTTGCCCAAAGACTAGCAACCGAGGTTGAGCAGGCCAAATTAAAAAAAAATAAAGATACACCTGTTTTTACAGTCATTCAGCCTGTCAACAATCCATATAATAAAAGCGGACCAAACCGATATTCCATCATTATTTTTTCAATATTGAGTGGCTTTATTCTGTTATCCCTCTATGTGGTTGCAAAGGATGGTATAAAATCGATTATATCACGAGTCACCAGTTAATTTTTTAATTAAATATCCTCTGTAATGACCATTTTTGAAAATTTGAATAAAATTTTTAGTCCTTATATATCTAGTCTTTACACTTTGGGTTGTAATAAAATCATCGAATACTCTAAATGTTTTAAAATTATTTTTTAAGAAAAATCTTAATCTCAACATCAAATATGATTTTTTTATGATTTTGTTTATAATTCTGATATTTAAGAATTTACAAACAATAAAATAGTTTTGGATTACTTTATTGAATTTTATTTTACTTATTCCATTTAATTTTTTTAAAATAAGATGAGAGTCATAAATATTTCTATAATTATATGAAAGCCTAAAATACCCAAAATCATTTATTTGAAAAGAGTATATATTTATTAAAAACATATGATCAATTCTTGGTAAATATATATTATTTAATGAATGCTTATTTGCAAGTATATCACTTGAATTTAGATATTCATATTTTTTTATTTCTATTGCTCTTCTGTGTAATTCAATGGCAACATCATTTTCTTTATTAATCTGTCTATCATAGTATCTGAATTCACTGCTAATATAGCTGTATTTTCCACCTGAAACATATCCCATCGTAGCTAACAATGAATGAGCTTTTATTAATTGTGAGCTGTCCACTAATATGTCTATATCCCCAATCATCCTTTCACCAATACTTTGGTATACATTACATAATAACAATGATGCCCCTTTTATAAAACAATAATTAATATTATTTTTATTAAACAGCGACGCTATTTTCTTACACTCAAGAATTAACGACTTATTTTTTTTAAAGTTATTTTTATAAATATATTTTGAGTATTTTATAAAATCATTTGGAAATTTTTTTTTTAATTTTTTTTTTTTAATGTTATAATATAATGAAGGCAAAACTAGGTGATTAGTAGACGTTTTTATTAAATGATCTAGAGAAATGTTTTTAAAATTTGAATTGTCTAATGTGTTGTCTTCAAATAGAATTTTTTTTAAAAGCTCATTACTACTTTGCTTCGTTTTCATTTATAAATAAATAAATAAATCAAATACTTCAGTTAAATATATTTAATAATTTAGCAACTAAACCACAATGTTTTTATTTTTCTTTTTTTCCGGATTAATTACTTCATCATTCCTAAATGGCTATTTACAAGATTTTTATTCAAAACGAAAATTATATGATCCTGTAAATACTAGGTCATCCCACAATGAAAAAGTTACAAGATCTGGTGGTTTGTCAATTTTTTTAGCATTGTGTTTTTGCTACGGTCTTGGACGCGCTTTTTTAGATTTGGATATTAATCTATTTTCTCTCATAGCTTGTTGTTTTGTTGCGCTAATAGGTTTTTTTGATGATTTATTTGACGTTTATTATGTAGAAAAATTTGCATTGCAAATTTTTGCTGGAATTATTTTAATACAAAGTGATGTTT
>MDTB01086969.1_pt1 | contig 22263 bp, 26 predicted proteins | sample 811161 | NCBI WGS metagenome assembly MDTB01 (sample SAMN05326650, study PRJNA326480) | marine metagenome | isolation source: seawater | place: Mediterranean Sea | collected 2009 | reverse complement strand
TTATTATAATCTTGCAATTTTATCACTAATAGCACTCATTGTAGTCTAATTTATTTAGAAATGACAGCAACTCAAAGATCAAAAAACTGGTGGAAAGAAGGTATTGTATACCAAATTTATCCAAGAAGCTTTCAAGATTCAAACAACGATGGAATCGGAGACCTCAATGGCATTTTGGAGAGACTTGACTATATCAAAAGTCTCGGAGTAAATATCATTTGGCTTTGCCCTATTTATGGGTCTCCCAACAAAGATAATGGTTATGATATCAGTGACTATCGCGCCGTTATGTCGGATTTTGGCAGTATGGCCGATTTTGATCTTTTACTTGAAGGCATTCATACCAGAGGGATGAGAATTATTATGGATCTAGTTGCCAATCATACCTCCGACGAGCACGAATGGTTCCTAGAATCCAAAAGCTCAAGAGATAATCCAAAGCGTGATTATTATATTTGGAAAGATCCTATCAATGGGGGTGTACCCAATAATTGGCCGGCCTTTTTCAGCGGGTCAACGTGGGAATTAGATCCTCAAACAGGGCAATATTATTTACATTCTTTTGTTAAGGAACAACCAGACCTTAATTGGGAAAATCCAGAAGTAAGAACAGGGGTTCATGCGGTCATGAAATACTGGTTAGATAAAGGTATTGATGGTTTTAGAATGGACGTCATCTCCATTATCTCCAAACGCCATTTTAATGATTCCCCTTATGAATCCTTTAGTGAAACAGTTGCTAAGGTTTACGCCAATGGACCACGCTTACATGAATTTTTACATGAAATGAATGTCCAAGTTCTTTCAAAATATGATGTCATGACTGTAGGTGAAGGCCCAGGGATCTCTCTAGATAATGCAGCGGAATTTGTGGGTGAGGATCGGGCTGAATTAAATATGATATTCCATTTTGATCATATGTTTATTGATCATGGGGAAAATGGACGATTTGATCCTGTCACTTTTAATAAAAAGCAGTTTAAAGATATTTTCATAGCTTGGGATCGAGCTTTGGAAGGGATAGGTTGGGGCAGCATCTTCTTGGGTAATCATGATTTTGCCAGAATGGTCTCGCGCTTTGGTAATGATGAACTTTACCGAGACCCTTCAGCCAAGTTATTGGCTACTTTACTGATGACCATGAGGGGAACTCCTTATGTATATCAGGGTGATGAATTGGGCATGGTCAATAATCAAGTCGATCGTATAGAACAATTTGATGATGTTGAAATACAAAACACCTACCAAGATTGGAAAAATAAACGTAAAGACCTTGATGTATTTATCTCTATTTCCAATGAAAAAGGGAGGGACAATGCGCGCACACCCATGCAATGGGATACGACTCCCAATGGGGGTTTTAGCGCTGTAAAACCCTGGCTCGCCTCTAACCAGAAATATAAGGCTATCAATGTTGCTCTTCAGGAGAAAGACCCAAATTCTATTCTCAATTATTATCGTAAATTGATTCAATATCGTAAAGATCACCTCACTTTGGTTTACGGAACCTTTGAAGTCATTCAAGAGGATCATAATACTCTTTTTGCCTATTGGCGAAAAGGCGATGAAAACTTATTGATCATTCATAATCTCTCAGATGATGAAACTACCTTGTATCTGGATAATGCTGTTGAGCTCAAAATAGAAATTTCAAATTATCAAGATTCACCGGAAGGGCACTTAGAGCATATTGTCCTAAGACCTTGGGAGTCTATGATATATAGGACCGCTTATACTCACTAAACTTAGGGTTCATATTTCAAGTTGAATACTTGAATTTCTGATCAAACTTTGCAAGGATCAAGTGAGATTCGAAACCCTTACTGAACACAAATTGACAGGTTTTCTTTTTTTTGATTAAAAATTTTTCTTCCGTCTGCAGCTGACCCCATTTTTGATCTATCAACTCTTCAATCTTTAACCCATAATCAGATGAGTCAAGCGTGGAAAGTCCTTCTTCAATAAGTGATGAATTGATTTTATGTTTCCTCAATTCTATTGCGATTTTAATCTTACCCCATTTATTGAAAATAAATTTATCGTTCACAAAGGCCAATACAAAGCGTTTTTCATTGGTGAAATTAGCTTCTTTCAAGGATTCCAGCGCCATTAAGGCGTCTTCCAATTCAAGGCCATATAGCTGTAATTTGGTCAGCACTTGATGAGGTGATCTCTCCGCACCTACACAATATCTAGCCGCTTTATTTTTTGCTTGCTGGAGTTGTTCCGATCCTACGGAGTTCATTATTTTATATAGCCCTTTCGCTTCAAAATGGTTTCGAAGAACTTGATCTCATTATCGCTATTAAAAATGTGGTGAGGCAGATAGATCAGTTGGGCTTTACTCACAAAAAGCAGAAAGGCTTCTTTTTTGGCACTTGCTCTTTTTATTTGATCCCATTTCATCGGCATCCCCTGTTTCGAATTCAGCTTAACTAAAATCTGTTGACTGGAAATCTCATAATTCAATTTATTAAATAAAAACTTGCTTTGTTCTAGTTGTGTCACGCCTGCGAATTGTACCAACCAAAAGAGGAGATATAAAATCAAGGCAATTGAAGCACCAATGATCCACCATGCATTAGGAATAATAAAAAAGCCCGAGCAGATGGAGAAATATATCAGAAAAACCCACCACTGCTGTTTTAGGACCCCTACTAAGGCCAAGCCAATATACTTCCCAGTAGCCAATTGATATTTTTTAGTTCTTACGATCATTATTTTAAATTGCTTTTAAACTCATATCTAAACTTTTATAGGAATGGGTCAATGCACCAACGGAAATATAGTCGACACCTGTATCAGCAATTTCCGAGATACTCATTTCGGTGATTCCTCCTGATGCCTCTGTCTCATATTTCCCGTCAATCAGGGTAATACCTTGTCTTATTTGAGACGGTATCATGTTGTCGAGCATAATACGATCGACACCTCCTTCTTTTATTACCTCCCTAAGTTCTTGCAAACTACGCACTTCAATTTCTATTTTTAATTTTTTTTTGGACTTTTCTAAATAAGACTTTGTAGATTTCAAGGCCTTAGCAACACCACCAGCAAAATCTATGTGATTGTCTTTCAACATGACCATATCGTAAAGGCCAAAACGATGATTAGTACCTCCTCCAATTTCTACTGCCCACTTTTCAACGATTCTAAAATTAGGAGTCGTTTTTCTGGTGTCGAGTAATTGAGCATGGGAATTCCTGATCAATGATTTTAAATAATGAGTATACGTTGCGATCCCGCTCATGCGCTGCATACAATTTAAAACCAATCGCTCTGCGCTAAGCAATTGGATGGCATCTCCAGATACCTTAAACCCCACCTCTCCTTCATGAATAGCGTCCCCATCTTTTTTGTATGACTCAAATAGTAGATCTTTGGAAAACACATTAAAAATGATTTCTGCCATTTCCATCCCTGCAACAATTCCTTCTTGTTTAAATAATAAATGCCCCTGAGCTTGTGTTCCTTCAGGTATACATCCCAAAGAAGTATGGTCTCCATCTCCATGATCTTCCTTTATAGCGTTCCGGATGAACTCGTGCAATTTCTCTTCTGTTAAGTAAGCAGGATACATAAATCAAACTTAGTTTTTCTTGTTAATCCATTGAGAAGGATAAGGTAGATAAATAATATTTGCCCTCTTTTTCTTTAAATAATAAATAAACTCGGTATTGTTCTCCTGTTTTCACCTTATAAACACCCATTCTATACAGCAGGCCATTGGTCACCTTAGCGGGTGTGGTATATTCAAAAGATAATGCCTTATGGTTATTAAAAAAAGTTCTTAATGCTTTTTCAGCCGCTGCTTTATCGGTAAGGATAAGAGATTCCCCCGCTAATTGTAATTTAAAAGGCGTATTCATGCGACTTACAACTTCTTTAGAAATATTGGTACTTAGGGCAATCCCTAGATCTTCTAGTATTTGATCCTGGCCTAAACTTGGGGCAAAAAAAATAAAATTTAGTACATAACCAATTAACACATTTCTCATATTGATAAAAAGGAAATTAAAATTGCTTAAAAGCAGGTGTAAATTACAAAAAAATTACTGAGAGGAGCAAGCAGTTCCCTTATATTTGCCCTATGAATAAACGTGTGATATTAATGATTTTGGATGGCTGGGGTATAGCCACAGACAAAGAAGTTTCTGCTGTCGATGCCGCCGCTACTCCCTTTATCGACAGCCTGTATAAGAAATATTCGCACAGCACCCTTGAAGCTTCAGGCATTGCTGTAGGACTTCCCAAAGGACAAATGGGCAATTCCGAAGTAGGCCACATGAACCTAGGTGCTGGCAGAGTCGTTTATCAAGATCTTGTAAAAATCAATATCGCTGTAGAAGAGGGTATCCTTGGTGAAGAAAAAACCTTGGTTGAGGCCTTTGATTATGCCAAAGAAAACCAATGCCCCATCCATTTTATAGGCCTGGTATCGAATGGGGGTGTTCATGCTCATTTAGACCATCTCAAAGGATTAATTCAGGCTGCACACAAACATAAATGTTCACAGGTATTTGTTCATGCATTTACCGATGGTCGTGATTGCGATCCGAAAAGCGGTTTAGGGTTTATCAATGACCTATCGGCGCACTTAAAAAATCATGTAGGGACCATCGCCTCTATAGTAGGTAGGTATTATGCAATGGATAGAGACAAAAGATGGGAACGTGTCAAGGTTGCCTACGATGCCTTAGTTAAAGGCATAGGGACAAAAACAACAGATGTCATCACGGCTATTGAAGCCGCTTATGCCAAAGACATTACTGATGAATTCATGCCTCCTATCATTGCAACAGATGCCTCTGGGCAGCCTATCGCAAAAATTAAAGAAGGCGATGTCGTGATGTGTTTCAATTTTCGGACTGATCGAGGTAGAGAGATCACTGAAGTGCTCACACAACGTGATTTTCCTGATGAAGACATGTATAAACTGCTTTTGCACTATGTCACCATGACCAGCTATGATGACTCCTTTCAAAACGTTAAAGTCATCTTCAGAAAAGATAACCTATCCAATACTTTGGGAGAAGTCCTGGAAAAGGCGGGAAAGAATCAAATTAGAATTGCTGAAACCGAAAAGTACCCCCATGTCACTTTTTTCTTTTCAGGGGGAAGAGAAGATGCCTTCAAAGGTGAAAAAAGACTGCTCTGCCCCTCTCCTAAAGTTGCCACTTACGATCTACAACCCGAGATGAGCGCTGAGGATATAGAAAAGGCCATTATTCCAGAACTGGAGCAGCAATGGCCTGATTTTGTTTGTTTGAATTTTGCTAATCCTGATATGGTCGGTCACACAGGCGTGTTTCAGGCTGCCGTTAAAGCTTGTGAAACGGTAGATCATTGCGCCGAACAAGTAGTTGCCACGGCCCTGAAAAAGGGGTATACCACGCTGATCATCGCAGACCATGGTAACTCAGATTATATGGTCAACGACGACGGCAGCCCTCATACGGCACATACCACCAACTTGGTGCCTTTGATTGTCGTGGATCCTGATTTCTCATCTCCTATAAAACATGGAAAACTTGGAGATTTAGCCCCAACTATTTTAAAATTAATGGGACTTGAAATTCCTAAAGAGATGACTGGAGAGCTCCTTTATTAATATGAAAAATCTATTTTACTTATCTGTTTTACTTTGTACGAATGGTTGCACGGGCCCCCAACAAAGTTTAAAGGCAGAAAAATACTTCTCCATCGATTCCCTGGTCGTCGCACAAATTTCCTTACTCAAATCAAACCAAAATGTCTTGACCAAAACCGTTCAAATCGGTGAGAATATAGAAACTCAATCGTTCTCAGCTGACGCCATAGACTGGGAAAGCGAACTTAAAATTTTCAGCCTCTTGGAGCTCAATAAATCTAAATTTGTTGGCTCCATAAATACAAAAACGGACCTAAAAAGCATTTCTTATCGCCCAAAAAAAGATGCCCTTATGTCAATTAAACTTCTTAAAATCATTAAAGATAAAGGCCAGATAACAACCATTGATGGCTACTATTTGGATGATGACGCTGAAATTATTTATACTTCACAAAGAAATTTGAAAATGAATTTTAACAAAGGTTTGTTGACTTCGTTTGAAATTGCGGGCACTCAAAAAGTGCTCTTCACGGATACTACCCAATTCAGGATCAATGGAAGCGTCAATTAACCCATTCTTCGTGTTCTTTATTACGTTCAACAGGCCCAGAAGGCCAACGCACGCCCGGTGGTAAATCTAACACAGGCCCCTTTTCATAATCAAAAAGTAAGCCCCCCTCGTCATCCTGATCATTCGGATTGAATCGTCTAATGACATTCGTTGACCCCCTGTAAATAATCACTAAAAGGACCCCATAAGTAAGTAAGCAAAGGAATAAATCAATATAAAATGGATGCATCCCTTTAAATTAACATTATTTTTCTAAAAAAAATTGAAAAAGGGTCATTAACTATGAGCCCGTTGAAAGAAAATATGCCCATGATTTGAGAAAACATCATTTAAAACCAATCGCATTTCCTTTCCAACCATTGCGCTCTAAATCATCGTTGTGATGTAATAAGGCCTCTTCCAATGATTTTTTATAGTCATCCAATTTGCTGGCTACCTCTTCGTCAAAGGCACCAATAATCTCTGCTGCCAAAATTCCAGCATTTTTAGCACCATCCAGCGCAACCGTTGCTACCGGAATCCCACCTGGCATTTGTAAAATGGAGAGCACTGAGTCCCAGCCGTCTATTGAATTTCTTGATTTGACAGGAACTCCAATGACCGGTAAACTCGTCAAAGAGGCTACCATGCCTGGTAAATGCGCGGCCCCTCCAGCACCTGCTATAATGACTTTTAGGCCTCGTTCCCTAGCACTCTCGGCATATGCTACCATTCGCTTAGGGGTCCGATGTGCCGACACAATCCTTACTTCTGCCGACACTCCAAGTATTTCCAAAATTTCTGCTGCATCAGACATAATGTTCAAATCCGATTTGCTGCCCATAATAATTCCTACTTTTGAATCGCTCATGCTTTAACTTTTAAAATGGTTTTTACTTGATTGGCGGATGCTTTCAATGTGGACATATCTTCATTTGTAATGGTAACATGGCCCATCTTTCTGAAAGGTTTCGTTATTTTTTTACCATAGAGATGGAGGTGTACCCCTGGTATTTTCATCGCTTCGGATAATCCCTCATAGATGGCGCTCCCCGTATGGTCGGGTGCTCCCAACAAATTGACCATGGCCGCGGGAATCAACATCTGGGTAGTTCCCAACGGCAGATTAAGTACTGCCCTTAAATGCTGTTCAAATTGAGACGTTTGATTGGCCTCTATGGTGTGGTGCCCACTGTTATGGGTTCGGGGTGCCACTTCGTTGACCAGCAACTCATCCTCACGAGTCAAAAACATTTCTACGGCCAATAATCCCACCATTCCCAATTTAGTTATCACTTCGACAGCCAATGCTTGGGCCTTAATTTCAATCTCCTTTGAAAGATCCGCGGGTGAAAATAAAAATTCTACAAGATTTGCCTCTGGGTGAAAGGACAATTCCACTGACGGATACGTCGCTACCTCTCCTCGTTCATTTCGCGCAACGATGACACTGATTTCTGTTTGAAAATCAATGCATTTTTCCAAAATACCCGGCCGATCGAAAGCTTTATGGGTATCGGCAGCGGTTCTAATCATCTGAACACCACGGCCGTCATAACCTTCTGTTCCTAGCTTGTGTACGGCAGGTATCATTTCTACATAATTTAGTACATCTGCCTTAGATTCTGTCAATACAAAATCGGCTGTCGGTATCCCCATAGATAGGTAAAAATTCTTTTGCTTGCGTTTATCTTGGATGAGCTCAATGATGTGGGGTTGTGGATAAACCTTGACGCCGGTAGCCTCTAATGCTTTTAGGGCTTCAATATTTACATTTTCAATCTCGATCGTAATCAAATCCTTATCCTGACCAAAACGGATGACATCCTCGTAATCCGTCAACTTCCCCACTGTGAAATGTTGCACTAGATGGGCACAAGGCGCGTTGGGATTTGCATCCATAATCGCAACCTCAAGATTGAGATCCATGGCAGACTGTAGCAACATGCGTCCCAGCTGACCTCCTCCCAATAAACCAATTTTGTAATTCGAAATTTCTTTTTGCATCGCACTGCAAAGATGGTAAAATTGAAATAAATGAACCGCCCTATCCCCATAATTAAGTCCAAAATCACGATGAACCTTTTATTTTATGTAAAGAACACAGATTAACTCGTGTTTGAAAAATATCCATTGGCTTTGAATTGACTGAGCCTGTTTTCAAAAAATCATTCTTTTGTAAGCCACAGTGACTATATTTGAACTAAATTCAAAATAATCTCGTTTTTCCATTGATGATTTTTATTCAGTGTTCTATTTTTTTAATCCGTAAAACAAAATGTCGCCTTACCTCGAAGCTTTTTTAAATGCTTTTAATGGAAGTTTGGATTGGACTTGGAAATCGATTGTCGGTGAGGTCCCTTGGTTCCAAAATTATTTTTGGGGGGTGATCACTATATCATTGCTCGTTTGGGGTTTAGAAATAGCCTTTCCATGGCGCAAGCATCAAGCAATCATTCGAAAAGACTTTTGGTTAGATGTGTTTTATATGTTTTTCAACTTTTTTGCCTTTTCGATAGCGATCAGTGGTTTTTATGCGTTATTCACCGTGTTTTTTAATGATTTAAATATCCCACTCACACAGCTAGCCTTGATAGATTTAGCCTCACTTCCACAATGGGCTCAATTGCTCTTATTCTTCGTAGTTTTAGATTTTGTGCAGTGGTTCACACACATATTATTACATAAATATCCTTTTTTATGGCAGTTTCATAAAGTCCATCACAGTGTCAAAGAAATGGGATTTGCCGCACACATGCGTTATCATTGGATGGAAAACATCCTTTACAAACCCCTCAAAACTTTTGCCGTAATGATTCTAGGTGGTTTTGAGCCTCAGCAAGCTTTCATCGTACATTTTATGTCCATCACCATAGGCCACCTCAATCATGCCAATATTAAATTGACTTGGGGCATCTTGAAATACGTCTTTAATAACCCAGTAATGCATTTGTATCACCACGCAAAAACAATTCCTACCGGAAAAGTAGGGGTCAATTTCGCCATTAGCCTCAGTCTCTGGGATTATCTGTTTAAGACCAATTACATCCCTGAGGACAGTGGCAAAGTCCCCTTGGGATTTCCCGAGGACGAGACCTTTCCTAAAAGTTTTGTAAACCAACAGCTCCACGGTTTTAAAAAAGATTGATATCCATCTCGGCGCATGCTACTCCTATGAGCATAGAAATAAAAAAAGGAAGCCTTTTGCAAAACAAAGGTGACTGAAATACCAAAATATACATCGTTGAAAAAGGTTTACTCTGTAGCTATTCTATTGATAAAAAAGGAAAAAAACATGTCTTTATGTTCGCTCCAGAAGGATGGTTAATGGTAAATGCTTGTGAAGCAACTGACGCCGCAGATCTTTACATTGAAGCCCTTGAGACTTCCTTCGTATAGAACACAAGAACACTAAGCTCGAAACATCAGCCCCCCAAATTAGGAAAACGCATTGCTACTCAGAAAAGAGCTATAATGCTGATGAGTGCCACGGCAATGGAACGCTATACCCATTTTATAGAAACCTATTCTGACATAACGCAAAAGGGTCCACAAAAAATGATTACCTTTTATTTGGGCATAAGTCCTGTAGCCTTGAGCAGCATAAGAAAAGCATTATCAACCCATCTGTAAGCGCTTTCCCTTTCTTGATCTATATGAATGCTGTTATAGATTAGGTCCATGATCTTTGACTTTTAAAACAAAAAGTTATAGGTACTAGCATTTGGGTTTTTCAAGGAATATTAGCGGGACTCATGCTCTTTACCGGAGTTTTAAAATTAGCCACTACAAAAGAACAATTTAAGACCCTCAGAAGGGGTCGCCCAGATTGGGTAGATTCGTTGTCCAGTACCCAGATGAAAATCATTGGGGTTGTGGAAGCCTTGATTGGTGTTGGTTTAATGCTCCCTAAAATATTAAACATAGCCGCTTGGCTAACTCCATTGGCCGCTCTTTGTGCGGTGTACAACGCGATCGGTGCCATCGACTTGCACATTCAAAGAAAAGATGATGCCGAAGCGATCGCAACTAATCTTTTCATTATTGCTCTGGCCGTTTTTGTTTCTACAGCAGGTCGGGGCTTATGGGATGATTTTTTTATCATTCCTGAAATTCCTTAACATCATGAATCCTTCTTCGGGAAATGGGTTGTACTTAAATGAACTGGATCAGCCAAAAAGAGTCATTATAAAGGGTTAAAACAATTTACTTTTCTTTTGGATCAGTCTATTTTCCGTCTGCGTAAATTTGTTCGATCCAATCATGTATGATAGATTACGAGTTTAAAAATTCGCTACATATCATTAGATTTCAATACACCTATGCTCCATCTAATCGCCATAAATAGGGGCCTGATCCCGTACACCAATATCATAATAATCCGCAGAGAGAGGCCCAAGTATCGATCACTCACTTCATAACCAAAAAGAGCTGATAGGACCAGATACTCTAAAATTAAAGCTCCAAGAATCCCCGTCCCGATAAGAATTTCTCTAGCCAAAAACTTTTTCATGTAACCGTAATATAAGATTTTGTTTTCAAAAGCCCTCGTTGAATTTAAGGGGACTTTTTTCAAAAAAATTAAATAGTACTCCAGATCAATCCCTCCCGACTCATACTGTCTGTTCTGAGAGCTTAGAGCTGATTGTCATTTCAAAATAATGGAAAGTGTTCACAATAATTAATAAAAAACACTACTGAATATATCTATGAAGCTACCTATTTAGACCAATTTGAGATGGGTAATCCTGAAAATGTTTTATTGGTTCAAAAAATGCATGAACTGATCCTTGCTAAACAATTTGACGAAGTATACGGCCTATTTTCGGACAGCGTAGTTTTTCGGAATGCAGATGGTTCTACCACCGATGGTATTGCGGCGGTTAATGAAGTAATGGAAACGGATTATTCAGAAGTGACCTTTGAAAATTATCGCGTTGGAGTCAACTTAGCGGTCACTGGTAATAACGGCGATGAGTGGGTACTCCTGTGGGATCAAGTAGATGTCATCTCACTAGAAGGTAAAAAAACTTCTGAACTATATATGGAAGCGTTTATGATTGTAGAGGGTAAAATTGTACTGATGAATCAATTCGCCAAGCCAAGGTTATAGTATATAAAATGATGCCTCTTTAAAGGAAAAGCCCTTTATTGAAGAAATAGTGGGCCTTTTTAAGTTTACCTATTAATTGCCCAAGCTGATGAGTTTTTGCATTACTACTCTTTTCTTAAGCTCTCGTAACTCATTCCAGTCCTGATTTTCTTTAGAGGCATCTGTTAAGGGCCCCATTCCCAATGTTAAATAATCTTTGTATTGGTCAAACCAGTCAACTGTAACGTGTGAAAAATAATTGTCTGTACCATAATCATCAATTCTTCTGTGAAAATTCCAGCCTACCCGTACCGAACATTATCAATGCTCTTGGTTGCATTGATCTCGGCCTGCTCATAAGTTTCCCATTGATCATTTTTAAGCATCATGAAATTTAATACGATGATCTCTGGAAGGTAATCCACCTCTTTTTTTCGCCCTGAACCCAAATCATTCCACTTCATTTGGCCCAGGAGTGTTCTAATCTCAGATACATCTTGCTGCATAATCTGCCATTGTCGATCGGTTATACCTAGATAGGATTATGGATTTATGGATTCACTGTATTTATCAATATCTAGGTAATCATATGGGTAAAATCTTCTTTTGGATTATCTACGAACTTTCATACATCCCCTCGTCAATTCTCTTTTGATGTATTTTTGAAAATTGCTCTTCTAAATATTGGTCGTAAGCGGCAATATCATTTGCCTTTACAAAGACAATATCGTATGGCTTAGTTTGAGCAAATACAGAGCTCTCTATAAATAGTATAAATAATATAATTATGGTTTTTTTCATGTTTAATTGCTTTTTAATGAATAAGATTAAATATAAAAAGGATTGGATGTAATATGAAATTAGTCAGGCAAAGGATATCGTTCCATTTTCATTTTAAAAAGTGAGTTTTACCCTCTAAATATGCAGTCTATAAAATTAAGTTATAATCCCTTTTTAATATTTTTTCTCATGATGGGAGTCGTCCAAATACTTTGTTAATTCTTTTTAATTCATTATTTTTCATCACCGATTTATGGCCCCAAGATTTATCCAAGCCTAAAGGAGGTGGTATACTTGATGTTGTGTCTATCCATCCAGAGGATAGGTTTTCAGATATTAATTTAAAGGCCAAATAAGTGGCTATGGCAGTGTTTATATTACCTTCAAGGTTTGCTATATCAATACATCAAAAACAAGTGGTGTCTTGGATGGACAAGCAAGAACCATATTAAATGATGGTACGCTTATATCAACGCCGCCGAAAGGGACTTGTAAAAGGATTGGTGTCCTTTTTTTTTTGTTAAAAGAAAAAAAAGAAGCCGTGGTCACTGAAATAATTTGATTATTTATCTCATTTTTTCAGCTTAGGTATTGGCCCCTTATTGGGATCGCTAAATGTCCTGGTCGCATCCCAATCTTTATGGTTGGTGATTAATTCTTTATGATTGAGATAGTATTTATCGTGGTTATAAGATTGTGCCTTCCCGTCTTTGGTCTGGTAGGTAAGTAGCAATCTGCGTCCCAACCAAGCTTCATTGATGATGAAATGATCTGTCTGTTTGGTCTCCAAGATAACCCAAGGAGGTAAAGGACTTTCTGAGGGGACATTAAAAAGGCCTTCCTCCATCCATGAGGATTCTTCTTTTTCAAGCCAGCGAATGTTGTACCCTACCACGTTATCATGATCATAGGCCAACGCAATCATATAGCCCTCCTGATTGATGATGCAACTGATGATCTGACCTTTCCCCAGCCACTTTTTATCCAACTGGAAATGCTCTTTTTCTTCTGCCATTGTATTAATGTTTTACTACTAAACTTATTAAATTTTCGATTTCTTTCACTGATTTTATTTAATTTTTTCAAAGTAATATTTGAGAATCCAACACTTTGTACTTTGCTGATGAATAAGGGTCTATTAATATTCAGTATCAAAAGAAAGCCCTCCTATTGAAGGGCTTTCTTTTTTTTCCAACGAACCCCTTGATTTATCAAATAGTCCCACTATTATTTATTTCATTAAAGCCGTAATCTCGGCAATCATTATTTTGGCATTACTCGCTGCTGGGTAGTTGTCCAAAGCCATTTGATAATGTAGTAGCGAATTTTCATAATCCCTATTATTAAAATAATACTCTCCCATAGAGTCATGAGAATTATACCCATTGGGCCGAATTTGGCAATACCTTTCAAAATATTCTTTGGCTTTGTCCATGTTTCCATTTTTCATGTAGAAATATCCTAGATTATTCAACACTGGGCCGTAGTTACTCCCTTCACTTTTGAAATCTCCCAACATTTTGAGTAACGCATCTTCTGCTCCTTCTTCCGCTGCCATCCCAAAAGTGTACCAGAACCTCATGAATCTCCCTCTAGGCTCATTTTCATACATTTTTTTCCAAATTAGATGATTGTCAGCACCCCAAACTTGCCGCTTTCCTTTCTCATTTTTTTCATCCAAAAGGGAAACAAATAATTTTGAGTTAACGTTTTTGTCAGCTGCCAAGACTTTGGCTCTTGCATAGTGAAATTCTTGATTTTCAGAATCTGCATTAGAAAATTGGGCCAACATTACATGTGGTCCAAACAAGGTGCTGTCAAGCTGCGTGGCAGCCTCAAAAAACACAAATGCCTTGTCGAATTCAACATTCATAACATGTTCCATTCCACGAGTTACCATTTCATTGGCGACCTCGTTATCTCCATACCATTCTATATAAAGACTAGGTGTTTCTGCCTCAGACGTTTGCGCTTCTGGTGATTTTTGATTGCAAGAAAGGGCAATCAAACTAATAAAAAATAGATAAAATAGATTTTTCATTTGGTTTTAATTAAGTGGTTTGATTAAAAAAGAGCTACTCCTTCCTCCTTTAAGGAGACACCCCGCTTGTCTTATGCCCATTGAGGATTTAAGACTCCGTCCAAGTAATTCATTTTAAGCTTGATGAGGGATCTAGAGTAGCTTAAGTTTATTTGTTTAAAAAGATGAATTTTTCTAAAACGACCCGATCCGTTAAATCTCTCAATTTCATCATTTTTTCATAAGCTTTATCGGCATCTTTTGAAGGTTGTGAAGCTTCTTTGAGATAATCAGAATAGGTATCATACCAATCTACTGTAAAATGAGTCCAAGACATTTCTGTCCCTATTCGGTCAATTCTTTTGGCCAAACTCCATCCTTTTCGGGCAGCATTGTCAGGGATTGAAGGTGTCAACGATTTTTCTAAGTCTTCATAGGATTTATATTTCCCTTGCTTGGCTTTCATTAAATTCAGCACCACAACATCAGGATATTCAGTGACTCCTTTTTGTAAAACCTCGGCGACATTGACTACGGTAGTCGTTCCGACAATTTTTCGGTTCTCTCCAATACTTTGCCCGATCATTTCTCTGTGACTTTGCGTGATATTTGGCATCCGCTCTGCCCAAGTGTCTGAAGTATAATCATCATCCATTTTATCTAAATCATAAATAGAAACGACCACATGGGTAAAGGGCTCTTGAGGGCCATTGATGACCTTCCAAACATGCCAGCCCATTATTTGTCCGTCATCGATCAGCTTTTGATTATATCCTTGGAAATAGGTATTTAAATGATCGTCGTAAACTCCTGGATTTTGGGCGTCTATAAAAGAAAATTCAAGGGCAATGTTTTGACCGAAGACGACATTGACCTGGAACAGAATAGTAAATAAAATAAGTAGTTTTTTCATAGTTGGTTGTTTTTAGATGTAATAATCAAATATATTAAAATCTAATTATATATGAAAAACAGTTCTTTATTTACTCTGAAAGATGACTTTTACAAAATTTCTTCAGCTAATTTCCATTAGTTTATTTTATCAAAGGCACTTAATTGTATTTTTTAAATACTGCCATCAGGCAACATTTGGGGAGGGATCCTACTGTTCATCACTCGAAACCACATTGGAGGAACCAATGCCAAAAGCATGGCTGCAGGGTAACCAAAGGGAAGCTGTGGACTTTCTTTTTTATGCTCTAATACTTGATACTTTTTATTTGACTTGAAATGGTGATCACTGTGTCGGGTCAGTTCATATAAAACAATGCGCCCCATGATGTGATTTGAATTCCAGGAGTGAAGGGCTGTGATCCGCTCATATTTTCCAGAAGGCAACAGGATCCGTCGCAAGCCATAATGCTCGATGTAGTTGATCGTTTCTAAAAACAAAAAAGAACTGATTCCCACGATCAGACCCATAAGTAAGCCATCGGTACCCAAGTAGGCAAAAATCAAACCTAAATAGAGCCCCTGAAACAGTAAATAAAACAGCATGTCATTGTCAAAAGAAAAGAATGATTTTTGTTTTTTGGCCAGAAAACCGAATTGAATTTTCCACGCATTTTTATATTGGTTGATCACCGAACTGATCCAAAAAGAATAGAGCGGTTGATTGTATTTTGCCGTAGCCGGATCATCGGGTGTGGCCATATGTTTATGATGGCCATAGTTGTGCTCAAGAAAAAAATGCATGTACAAGCAAGGCATGTAAAGCAGTTTGGATAAGGTGCGTTCAAATCTTGATGATCGATGGCCCAGTTCGTGAGCAACGTTGATCCCATTAGTGGCTAACAAAATACCCAAAGAAGACAATTTTCCTATCCGTTCATACGTCCACAAAGCATCTTGATGCAAGGTTATCAGACCATATCCGAGCAAGCCAAAAACAATAGGGACATTGAGATAAAGCATCAAATCAAAAAGTTTCTTTTTGATTCTTTCTTCCTTTTCTTGGTCAGAATAAACGGTATTGGACTGCTTCAACCAAAATTCCAAAAAAGGAATGATCACAAAAGCATAAAAAACCGAGCTGTACGCCCACATGCCCTGAAAATAAATTGAAAAAAAAGTACTCAGCGGAATACTATAGGCAAATAAATATTTTAAATCACGCATAGCTGCAAATTGTATTTAGGGGTAAATTACAAAAAAACGATACTCCCACAAAAAACTTGAATATCTATAGATAGGCTAAAAAAGAAATATCATTGTAAATTTACTTTACACAAGTTACATTAACTTTTATAAATAATGGGAATAAACTATTTGTAGAAACAAATGAATTTCATCAGTCAGTGTCTCTTTTTAACAGTCTTCCTATTAACAGTCTTCCTAAGTTATTCTTTTAAAACATTTAGCAAATATGATATAAAAAGGGGTAAAAGCAAATCTCCTCCATGCCTCAAAGAGGCTTCGGAAATCTACACAAGTGATGGGCTTATCAGCTGGCCTTATTTCAAAGGGGGCGACCTTCTTAAAATCAATTCACTTACCGCTCTTGAATATCCCAGCACGGTTACCACTCAAAAGTTATATTACCGAGAGGAAGATATACCCGAAGGGTTTAATCAGTGGTGGCGACAAGGAAGAATTAAATCTTGGTGGATGAAACCTGGATTGGATCCTTGGAGTAAAAAGCCCTTTTGGGGAGATGATTATGAACAACCTACCCATAATTTTGAAGCATTTATTGATGACCATTTGAGATGGAGATGTGGGTATTCCTTTGTTGTTGAGTTACCGAAAAAATACTCTCCCTCCAAAAAATACCCCCTCATTATTTATCTTCACGGGAGCGTTACTGCAAAACCTGAATATTTTATATCGCGAGACCATACTAGAAAAATCTTTTACAAGTCAGAAGAGGATCCTTATGTATTTGTCGCCCCTATTCGATTAGAAATTGATTGGGATCCCAAGAAGATCCTTGACATCATTGAAAACATAAAAGACAACGTAAATATTGATGTGAGCAGAATCTATCTTACGGGCCTAAGTATGGGAGGCCGAGGGACATTTATAGTGGCTGCTCAAGAGCCCGATATCTTTGCTGCTCTGATGTCTTTATCCCCTCATCACGGCCCCTTTAATTACCTTCCACTGGCTGAAAAAATCAAAGATATTCCTATATGGATGAGCCATGGGGACATCGATCAGATTTCCTCGTATGACTTAGCCAAAAAAATGGCTGACACGCTGCATTCTTATGGTGCAAACATCAAATTCCGTACAGAACAAAACGTCGGTCATTGGGGCTGGGACGCTATTTACAGTGATTCTAGTGCCATAAATTGGCTATTATCATGGACTAAATTATAAAAAATCAATCCTCACTTCTATTTTATAGTCTTCTTGATTTTATCCCTTTTTTTCCTTAAAGGCAAGTGACTTCAATCCTCTCTAAATTTTCTGCAGTGAGCGCATTACTTAAGTATGGCATGAAATCATAGGTAAACAGAAAAAGATGCCTCAAAGAGATTGGTGGTGGCTGCGCTTTTGACCCTTCTGAATTTGATATTCACAGGAACTTATTTTTTAATGCATGTAGTATTGATTATTTCGGTACTGGAATCTATTATTGATTTAAAACTATTCAAATGAAAAATCTATTATATGTTCTATTTATTATTCCCTTTTTTAGCTTTGGACAATTTAAATACAGCAGCGAATTTCCGGTCCATTTTAAAATAGACAATGTGACCTTCGGTGTCGCAGAGGATGTAGTCAATGTCTCAGGTGAAACCCGGGATGGAAAATGGGCCATAAAAATGACTTGGACATTTACCAACCTCTATAAAACTACAGAAAGCGGCGAATACACTGCTTTGGGATGGGCTCAAGATGGAGAAGTTTTTTTAGAAACCACCGTAAGAGGCGTTTGGAAAAGAAAAGGGAAGGTATTTGAGGTAAAACATTTTGAGAATGGAACAGATGGCAATCAATTACTTACAACTGGGGTATTTGATTTTGTAAATGATACTTATCATTGTACCGTTCGAGTTATTCAAGATTAGACCTTTGATCCTCAGTCATTGGCTATTATCTTTTGTCACGAACTATTGAGTTTCCAAATAGGAGATTTTTTAGGGAACGCTTTTAGGCAAAGGATGAAGTATTCCTTTCATCGTTCAAAAGATAGATTAAATTGTTTTTACAAAAGAAGCGCTCATCGAACAATAGTCATTGAAAATAAATATTGATTTAATTTTTCTGTGACTAAGGGAGTAATGACGGACCACGCACCCACAGCATGAATTTATAAACCCTGCTATTCAAATACTACTCTTTGGGTGGGGATTTAGTAGGATAGGCATACCAGTGAATTTTTCGAGAGAGGTACATGGTGATGGCCAAAACGATTAACAATCCTAAACTTCCCACAAGGAGTGCATAATCCTCAATTTGAATAATTAAATAAATAAACGCGTAAAGCAAGATTAAAATCCCACCAATGACTTGAGTTAATTTCCTTTTTTTTGAAAAACTATGGGCAAATAAAGTAATCATCAAAATGATGGTTACACTGCTAACCAAATAACTGAGTCCAAATGATAGGTGCTCACTCAAGGCAATCAAAAGGGTGTAAAAAATACAGAGTGCCAAGCCTACGATCACATATTGCACCGGATGAATGCGTAATCCATTGAGCAATTGAACAAAAAAGAACAGTAAAAAAGTGAGGGCTATAAACAAAGAGGCATATTTTGCCGCCCGCATGGTCTGCTGGTAGTCATTGGCGGGCACCCATAAGTTGACACCAAAAGCAGATTCATAAATGCCTTGAGCCGTTCCTCTAAAACTTTGTGGATATGATCGATTTAAGTTTAACACCTCCCATGATGCATGAAAACCCTCCTGATCAATCGTTCGCTCATCTGGCAAGAATGCACCATCAAAACTTGGACTTGGCCATGATGAATTTAATTCGAAAAGGGTTGATTTTCCTAAGGGGACCACGCTCAATTTTGTGCTGCCATTAATGCTGAGGTCAAGTGAAAAGCCCCAAGGTTCATTTGAACTAGGGGGTATAAGAATTCGAGTACTGATCCCCTTTTGAATCACCTCATCTGATTCAATCCCTGGCTTAAAACCATAAGTATCATTTCCCAATGTAGGATTACTTCCTCTTGTATGCCCCTCAAATCAGATAATCCCAAAGCAACATAGGCCTCCTCCCAGAGGATATCCTCTACCGGTATTTTCCAGTCCTCAAAGTTTGGAGGTGAAAATATTCCTGAAATTTTCATTATGGAACGATAAACGGTCACCTCGTAAATCCCTCGATACCTCATTTCAGGCAATATTTCACCCTCAATGTTGAGGTGATCAGGTAAAAAATGGGCATGCGCTCTAGATTCAACCCATTTGATCATTTCGCCATCGTTGTTGTGGACTTTGGAAGAAGTGGTGTAAGGCACCGTCAGTACCAATCCGAGAAGGGTTTGAGCACTCCCCCACTTGTCGCGGACCTCTTTTATGGCTTTCTCTCGACGTTCATGGCGCTCTTTGATTAAATCTTGCACCATTGAAACAGGAATTAGCAATAACAAAATAAGCAACCCAATGGTCAGTAATCGGATACTTATAGATGCCTTTAACCAAGCATTTGCTTTTTCAATCAAAGTAACGGCTTCTGGTTCCTTCATGGTTTATTCGTTCATTTATAATAACTATTGAGTCGTACACATACTTTCGACAGGACCTTTTGCTGTGCCTTCCCAGTCCGCATCTGCGACCCCCGTCCAAAGCTGAGTCATCTCGTCATAGCACAAAGCATGAACTCGGGCAAAAGCGCCATAGCGCTCGAGTGGCGTCACCTCAAAACCAGCATCTAACCAGAGCAAGGAATCTGCTGCTGCCCAACCATTATTGGGTGTAAATTCGGCATTGATTTGAAGCCCTCTGCCCACATAATTGCCTGATAATGAATCAAAGGCAGACATGGGATGTACTCGTGGTGCCAACACTGCGGCTTGTAAAGACATTCCTTGATCAATAAATCGAGAAATCGTTTGTACAATTCCTGACAAAATTCTTAATCCTCCAGCCGCACCCAGCACCATGACTGTTTTCCCATCTTTGGTGACAATGGTCGGTGCAATGGTCGTTCTTGGACGTGAGCCTGGCGCTTGATCCGTTCCTGATAAATATGCTCCCATCGTGGATGCATAAACAAACCCTAATCCAGGCGTAATCACCTTAGAACCAAAAAGAGGGCCCACGGTTTGGGTAATTGAAACCACCATGCCCTGACAATCCGCTGTAGTAAAATGTGTGGTATGATGACTGTCCTCCCCCCACGTATCTCCTGACCAGTCGACATTGGTTACGAGTAGATTTTGTGCCTCTTGATGGTAAACGGCTGCCTCGGCAGTGGCCCTTTCAGGAACGGTGAAGTTTTCAGAGGCTTTTTCTGCCCATTTTTTGTCTTGAACGGATTGTAAATCTAGTTCATAGTAGTCTTCATATCTGCTGTTCGCAGCAAGGGCCAATGCTTGATTGATGAGTAGGGCCCATTCAGCAGGATTCATAAGGGATAATTCAAAGGGTTCCAAAAGATTCAATGCCTTGATTACCAAGCCGCCTCCTGCTGGGGCCGCAATGGAGTGAATGTCATACCCACGGTAGTGGGTAGTCACCATACGTCCTTCCAATACCTTATATTTTGCCAAATCTTCCAACGTAACAAAGCCACTATTAGCTGCCATGTCCTCAGCCATGCGAAGAGCCGTTTCCCCTTCATAAAAATCTTTGCCTCCACTTTGGGCAATCCTTGTCAGAGTCTGTGACAAATCGGCCTGAATCAATCGCTCTCCTGCTTGATATAGCACTGAATCCCCCTTGAGCATTTGTGCACTTAAACCGACATTTCCACGTATATTTTCATAGGCAATTTTATGTCGAGCAGCCTCTCCAGGCAAAATTTCAAAGCCTTTGGTTGCCAATTCAATGGCTCCCTGCATGAGTGTTTCCAAAGGCAATGATCCATGAGCTTCATGCAATTTCACCAAACCCGCAACCACCCCTGGAATGGCAATCGTACCATGGCCAGAAGACACTACTGAATCAGGTATTCTATAATTAGCCGGTATTTCGGTCATTGCATTATAAGATTGAAAAGAACCATCCGTTTTTCCAACCAATATTTGACTCCTCCCTCCAATGCCATTCATCGTAGGCTCAACCACTGCCAAAGCGAAGCCTGTAGCCACCGCAGCATCCGCGGCATTCCCTCCCAACGCTAATATTTTATTACCTACCGTCGTAGCTAGTGGTTGCGCGGCCACCACCATGCCTTGTTTAGATTGGGCAAATTGAAGGGTTTCTGCTTCTATCCGAGGACTCTTTTTATTTTGACACGAAAAGAGCAAAAGAGAGAAAATAATACAATAATTAATTGATGTCTTGACCATAAGTACTAAGATTATAAAGATAAATTTAATCAAGTAAAATCTCTGATCTCATCAATACTATGTAAACGGGCAAATAATTTCTCAGCCAATAAAAATTCTGCTTACCCGTTGACTTACGCTGGTCAGAATCTCATAGGGAATGGTTTGTGCCCATTCAGCCAAGTCTTCAATCGTCGGATTTTCCCCAAATACGACCACGGTATCCCCTTCAAAGCAGCTGATACCTGTGACATCGAGCATGGTCATGTCCATACAGATGTTGCCGATTGTTGGCACCTCATGGCCATGGAGACCCATAAAGCTTTTCCCCTTACCGAAAACTCTTACATAGCCATCGGCATAGCCAATGGGAACGATGGCTATTGCAGTATCGCGATCGGCACGTCCAGCCGTACCATAACCGATGTACGCCCCCTTTTTAACTGTTTTTATTTGAGAAATCCGTGTCTTTAAGACACTTACTGGAGCCAGATTCATGACCCCTGAGGGATCCAAACCGTATAGACCAATGCCCAATCGTACCATATCAAATTGATATTCAGAAAACCTAACAATAGCCGAAGAATTGCAAGCATATTTAAGCGGCTGATGAGATAAGCCCATGGTCAGCTGGCGATAGGTTTGCTCAAAAATATGTGCCTGATTGTGGCTAAAATCATCTTTCGAGGGCAAGTCAGCCATAGAAAAATGAGTAAAAATCCCCGCCACCTCTACAGCGCCCTCCGAAAGCAAACCCTTGATTTTATTCACCTCACTAGGATCAAACCCCAATCGATGCATGCCCGTATCTATTTTTAAATGAATTTTAGGCTTCGA
>MDTB01012708.1_pt1 | contig 22268 bp, 22 predicted proteins | sample 811161 | NCBI WGS metagenome assembly MDTB01 (sample SAMN05326650, study PRJNA326480) | marine metagenome | isolation source: seawater | place: Mediterranean Sea | collected 2009 | reverse complement strand
TAATCTCCGACATGGTAGCGCGGTTGTTCTTTGAATATTCGCGCAACGCCAAAACACCCAGCGGCAGCGTTGCCCATTGCACGCTTTTGCCGTCCTTGACCCGCGCCAATTCGAGGCTACCGCCGCCAAGGTCTGCGACAATGCCATTGGCCCCGGGAATAGCCAGCATCACGCCGTCAGCGGAATATTCCGCCTCTTCCTGGCCGCTCAAAACGCGGATTTTATGGCCCAGAATTTCTTCCGCTTCGGCCACAAATTCGGCACTATTTTCCGCTTCCCTCACCGCCGCCGTGGCAAAGGCCGCCAAATTTTGAATACCAAGCCGCTCCGCGATCGCGCGAAATCGGTGAAATGTCATCAGGGCAAGTTTATACGGCTCGCCTTCTATGCGGCCCGTGGCCGACACCGCCTCTCCCAAGCGACAAAAAGCGCGCTCGTTATAAATCGGCAATGGCGTGCGTGCAGAGCCGCTATAGCCGACCAGACGCACGGAGTTCGAGCCGATATCCAGAACGCCCAGCGGCGCGTCCGGTCGCAGCGTGCCCAGCCGGGTGAGAGCATCGGCGAATTTTTCTGTTCGCACGCGCGCCATGTCTAGCCTTTATTCCCGCCGACTTTGGCGAGTTTTGATTTTTTAACCTTTTTACCTTCGCCGCGTCCCGACAGGCTGGGATTGGTCATAAAATATTCATGTGCGTTCACGCCCGCGTCCTCTTTGCCCGGCACAATACGCGCGAAACTGGCGTCCGGCTTCATTACCCAGCTTTGCTCATTATCGGCCAGATTAATCTCCATGATTTGGTTCAAAACCTGCGCGTGCACTGTCGGGTTCAAAATCGGCGTCAGCACCTCAACGCGGCGATCAAGATTACGCGGCATCCAGTCGGCGGACGACAAAAAGACCTTCGCTTCGGGCGATGGTAGCCCATGCCCGTCGCCAAAACACACAATGCGCGAATGTTCCAGAAATCGCCCAATAATGCTTTTGACGCGAATATTCTCACTGAGCCCGGCGACGCCGGCACGCAAACAACAAATGCCGCGCACGACCAGATCGATCTGCACACCCGCGGCGGAGGCATCATAAAGTGCGTCGATCACCTGCGCGTCGACCAGCGAATTCATTTTCGCCCAAATCGCAGCGGGACGTCCGGCCTCGGCGTGCTTGATCTCATTGGCAATGCGCTGCATCAGCGATTTTCGCAGTGTGAGCGGCGACATGGCCAATTTTTTCAAATCCACAGGCTCGGCATATCCGGTGAAGAAATTAAACACTTGCGCCGCGTCGCCGGCAATTTCGCAGTCGCATGTGAACAGCGACAGGTCAGTATAAACCCGCGCTGTCTGCGGATGGTAATTGCCCGTGCCCAAATGCACATAGGTTTTCATATTGCCACTCTCACGGCGCACAACAAGACTGACTTTGGCATGCGTTTTGAGTTGCAAGAAGCCGAACACCACCTGAACGCCCGCGCGCTCCATGTCGCGCGCCAGACGAATATTTGCCGCTTCGTCAAATCTGGCTTTTAACTCAACCAGCGCCGTTACGGATTTACCAAGCTCGGCCGCCTCGATCAGGGCTTTGACGATCGGACTGTCCTCAGAAGTTCGGTACAATGTCTGCTTGATGGCAACAACATCGGGGTCTTGCGCGGCTTGGCGAATAAACTGCACCACCACGTCGAAACTCTCATACGGGTGGTGGACGAGAATATCCTTGGCACCAATCGCCGAAAAACAATTCCCGCCATGCTCGCGGATACGTTCGGGAAAACGGGCGCTGAAAGGTTTAAATTTAAGCTCTGTCGGGCCATGCGCGATAATTTGCGCTGTTTGGGCCAAACCGACCAGGCCCTCGACGAAAACCACATTGCGCGGGTCAACTTCCATCTCGTCAATCACCAAACGCCTGAGCGATTCCGGCATGGAGGCGTCGATTTTCAGCCGGATAACCGAGCCGCGGCGGCGCCTTTTCAGGGCGCTTTCAAAAAGCTGAACGAGGTCTTCGGCCTCTTCCTCAACCTCGATATCGCTGTCGCGGATGATGCGGAACACGCCCTGACCCAGCACATTATAGCCGGGGAATGTGCGTTCAATGAACAACGACACCACAGTTTCGAGGCGCACGAAATGTAACTCAGAACTGTTTTCCTGCTTCGGTAAAAGAATGAACCGGTCAAGCTGCTGCGGAATGAGCAGCAGCGCGTTCATGCGGTTATTGTCGTGCACCCGGCTCAACTGCAAAGCCAGCGCGAACCCAAGATTGGGAATAAAGGGAAAGGGGTGAGCCGGATCTATCGCCAGCGGCGTCAGTACGGGAAGCACTTGGTCGAGAAAATAATTCTCCAGCCAGCTCAGCTGATCCGGCGCGAGTTCGGATTCTTCATGCACAAAAATGCCGACATCGCGCATTTCCTCAAGCAGCTTGGTCAGCACTTTTTGCTGGTCATCCATCAGCGCATTGGCAAATTCGGTGACCCGCTCCAATTGCTGCGCCGGGGTCAGATCGTCTTGGCTTTTAACCTCAACTCCGGCATTTGCCTGCCCCACAAGACCCGCCACGCGCACCATAAAAAACTCATCGAGATTGCTGGCCGAGATCGACAAAAACCGAAGCCGTTCCAAAACCGGGTGATGCGGACTGGAAGCTTCTTCCAACACGCGCTGGTTGAAAGCGAGCCACGAAAGCTCTCGGTTTACGAACCTTTCCTGCTGGCTATATCCATGGTGCTGACGTTGAATATGCTTCGATTTCTTACCTGACATGGATTATGCGTTCCCAAACTTGCTACACGGATGGCTCAACAATGCCCCACGGGCCGTCATTTGTCATCGCCTCACTTACCAACGGCACCGAGATGGCCCGCTGGCGCGACAGGGCCAGCGCATCAATACGCGCGACCAGATCGGCAATGGCGTGAAAATTTCGTTCCACACGCGGCAAAAGATATTGGATCACGCGCGGCTCGACAACCAACTGCCTATCGCTGAACAATTTGTCAAACAAGGCTGACAATAATGTGTCATCGGGCAGACCAAAGGTCAGCGCATCCAGCGCCTTCAGGCGCGAACGCAAATCGGCAAGCCGGAGCGGCAACTCATTCGGGGCCACGCGCGCCAGCAACAGCACGCCGCGACGGTGCGCGCGGGCATGATTTATAATGTGAAACAAGATTTCTTCACCCGATGGCGCCAAGGCCTCAAGGCCGTCAATCACCAATCCGCGATGGGAAATTTTATCGGGTTTTGTGTTGGCGGCTGTGTTGAGGGGCGTGTCGCCCAGCCAGTCGTCCAGCGCGCGCGTGTCGGGGGCAATGGTTTCAGCCCTGACGAGGATTGCCGGGTGCCGCTTCATCCAAACGCAAGCAAGATGGCTTTTGCCGCACCCCGCAGGCCCATAAATATATTGCACCGGATCGGCCCAGGCCGGCCACGCATCAATGCGGTCGACCACGCGGGCATTGCATGGGGCAACGATAAAGTCTTCGCGTGCAGACGCCGCCCGCACCGGCAAGCTCAGGGGCAGTTGTTCCGACATTACCCCTCCCCGGAACCCTCAACATATTCGCGCATATAAAGGGTTATGGCATAGCGCAACAAAACCCCGGCCGCCGCCGCCACAGGAATTGCCAATAACAGGCCGATAAAGCCGAATAACTGCCCCATGGCGAGCAGGGCAAAAATAACCCACACCGGATGCAAGCGCACACGATCACCGACGAGGCGCGGGGTGAGAAGATTTCCTTCCAGAAACTGCCCCACGACAAACACGCCGGCGATCTGGGCAAGCACGACATATTCCACGCCGAATTGCCCCAAGCCCATTGCCAGACCCAGCGTGACCCCAAACACCGCACCGACATAGGGGATGAAACTTGTCAGACCCGCCGTGACGCCGACAACAATGCCGGCATCCAGACCGACAAGCGAAAGGCCCGTTGCATAAAATACCCCCAGCAAAACGCAGACGGTGATTTGTCCGCGCACGAATCCGGCGAGGATTTCGTCGATCTGCGCTGCCAGCATCCGCACTTGCGGGGCCTGCGCCTTGGGCAAAAGACGGTCAAGCTGGTCAACCATCCTGTCCCAATCATTCAGCATATAGACGGCGACCACTGGCGTGATAATGACAAGAGCCAGCACATTGAGCACCGACAGCCCTGTCAGCAGAATATTGGCGGCAAAACTTCGGGCACTGCCCCGCACCGCCTCGACCAGCGCGTTCACGGCATCGGGATTTTCGTTCAAAATACGATTGCCCGCCATCCAGCTTTCCAGCCTTTGCGTGTATACCGGAATACGCTCAACCATTGCCCCCAGTTCGGCGGCGAGCGCGGGCAAGCCTACGACAAGCGCCGCCAGCAGCAAAATTCCAAACGCCACGGTGATTATATTGGTCGCCACCAAACGCGGCAGACCACCGCGTTCCAGACGATCGGCAAGCGGGTCGAGAAAATATGCCAAAGTGAACCCAAGCACGAAAGGCAGCAAAATATCGGAGAGCCGAACCAGCGCGACAATCACCAGAACCGCCGCGCCAAGCATTATCCAAATGAGCGGCGACGGCTTCAAGATTGCGGCTCCATCAATTTTGAGATCTGCCAGCCATTCATGGTTTCGTTTATCTGTAACCCGGCCTGTTCCAGATTAGCGGCAAGCTGGCTGACAGAGCCGATATAGGCGATATCCAAATAGGCATAATCCACCGACATTTCGATGACCGAGAGTTCTTGCACCAGATCCGACGCGCCCAGCGTTTTACGTATCGCCGTCCAGGTCGCCAAGGCGCCGTAATTGGCGCGCACCCGTATCTCGTTAATCTGGTCGGACACCACGCCTGCGCTTTGCTTCCAGCGTTCGGACAATAATCTCAAAATTTCTCCCGTGGCGCGGGTGGCCATTTCTTCATGCGGCAGGTCGCCACGATAGGTGCGAACAATGACATCGCTTTCCTCGGCCCCGAATATATAAACGGTGACGCCCAACTGCCCGTCTATGTCGGCCAGCGCATGCGCGACAATGCTGGCCTGGGTGCCATAGCGGCGATTGAGCTGGTCGAGCTTTTCGGGCGAGCCGATGAGAATGTCTTCGGGCGTGGCGATAATGGTGTCATCAAGGTCGCCCAGCGGCGTCACCAACGGTGCCGGATTATTTTCCAAATCCTCCTGCTTCCACGCCGCTTCCCACCAGTGTTCGCCCCATAATTGTAGGCCCTGCGTGTCTTCCAAAACGGCGAGCAGTAGGGCGGGTCGGTTCTGGCTTGTGGTGACGGCAATGTTTTGTCCGCGCAGCAAACCCAGCACTTCATCGGCTTTGAACTGAACCGATAATTCGGCGATATATCGGTTGGTTGCAGTTTTTTCTTTCGAAACCTGAAAGCCCTCGACCAGATTTTCCACGGCCAGCGCGCTTGTATCCGGCAGTTGCGGCCAGCTAATCTCGGGCGTCAAGCGTTGCAGAACAATCGTCAGCGCCTCTCTTTGCCCGTCGCGCACGGCGATTTCTCTGGCTTCGATTGCCGACGGGGCTTGGGTGTCGACAAACACGCGCTCGACGTTAAAAACGCTTGCTGCCAGCGCCGGGGTCGCCGCGCAAATCAGGCTGAAAAGGACAACAAGTCTGTTCATGGCCCGACACTAGCGCGCTGGCCCCGCGCCCGCAATCGGATAAAAGCGTTTGCGGCGTGCAACGCTCAAGTTGAAACGATACTTTGGCGGGCGGTCACGCTATATTAGCGGCGCGAGTTGATTCCCGTGCAGAGAAACGCATGACCGACAAGAAAAACGCCCTGACCTATGCCGATGCCGGCGTCGATATTGACGCCGGAAATGCGCTGGTGCGCGCCATTGCACCGCTCGCCAAAGCCACGCGGCGCCCCGGTGCCGAGAGCGATTTGGGCGGCTTTGGCGGGCTGTTCGACCTCGCAGCGTGCAATTTTAATGACCCGGTCCTCGTCGCCGCCAATGACGGGGTGGGCACCAAGCTGAAGATTGCCATCGAGGTCGACAAGCACGACACGGTCGGCATTGATCTGGTTGCCATGTGCGTCAATGACCTTGTTGTACAAGGCGCTGAGCCACTGTTTTTTCTCGATTATTTCGCAACCGCGGCGCTCGACGTCACGCGCGCGCGTGACGTTATTGCGGGCATCGCGCAAGGCTGTTTGCAAGCCGGATGTGCGCTCATTGGCGGCGAAACCGCCGAGATGCCCGGTCTCTACGCGCCCAAGGATTATGACCTCGCCGGGTTTTCGGTCGGGGCCGTGGAACGCAACGCGATTTTGCCAGCACCCAGCATTGGCGCAGGCGACATATTGCTCGGTCTGGCCTCGGACGGCCTACATTCAAACGGCTTTTCGCTGGTACGCAAAATCGTCGAGACCAACGGCCTCGACTGGCATGCAGCCAGCCCGTTTGACGCCCAGACAAGTTTGGGCGAGAGCCTGCTGACGCCGACGCGGATCTACGTTAAACCTCTATTGCGGGCCATCCGCGCGGGCAATGCGGTGAAGGGGCTGGTGCACATTACCGGCGGCGGGTTTCAAGAAAACCTGCCACGGGTTTTGCCCGATGGATGCGCGGCGCAAATTGATCTGGATAGCTGGCGTTTGCCGCCCGTGTTCGATTGGCTCAGACAAGCCAGCGGCATTGCAGAAGCAGAACTTTTGCGGACATTTAATTGCGGCATTGGCATGATTATTGTGGTCGATGGCGAGCAAGCCGATGGCGTGGCAGCACAGCTAACGCAGGAAGGCGAAACCGTTTATCGGGTCGGACAGGTGCAAGCTGGCGAGCAGTCGCAAGTTTCCTTCATCGGAAAAATCGGATCATGACGCAAGCGGTTCGCGTTGCCATTCTTTTTTCCGGGCGCGGCAGCAATATGCAAACCTTGGCACATCATTTGGCAAAGCAGAGCGTGCCTGCCACATTTGTTTTGGCGCTGACCAACCGACCCGATGCCGGCGGCATCGAATTTTGCCAAGCCCAAGGCGTCGACTGCGCTGTCATCGACCACAAGGCTTTCGATACGCGCGCAGCTTTCGAGGTTGAAATGCAAAAGGCGCTCGACACCGCCCAGGTCGATCTCATTTGCGCGGCAGGCTTCATGCGGCTTTTAACGCCCGCTTTTGTGACGCATTGGCGCGACCGGATTATCAACATCCACCCGTCTTTGCTGCCCGCCTATAAGGGGCTGAACACGCATGCGCGCGTGTTGGCAGATGGCGGCAAAGAACATGGCTGTTCGGTTCATTACATGCGCGCTGAAATGGATGACGGGCCGATTATCGTGCAAAAGCGGGTCCGCGTTCACAATGACGATACGCCCGAAAGCCTGGCGGCGCGCGTGTTAAAGCAAGAACACCTCGCCTACCCTAAAGCACTTGATATTGTTGTCAAAAACCTAATTGATAATTGATATTTATCAGCCGATGATTTCGGCATCCGTGAAGAAGAACTTAATCTCTTCGGCGGCGGTTTCCGGCGCGTCAGACCCGTGCACCGAATTGGCTTCAATGCTTTCGGCAAAGTCCTTGCGAATGGTTCCGGCATCGGCCTCGGCCGGATTGGTGGCGCCCATAATTTCGCGGTTGCGGGCAATGGCGTTGTCGCCTTCAAGCACTTGCACGACCACGGGCCCGGAAATCATGAACGATACAAGATCGTTAAAAAACGGACGTTTGCTATGCACGGCGTAAAATCCTTCGGCCTGTTCGCGCGTCATGTGAATGCGCTTGGACGCAATGACGCGCAATCCGGCTTCTTCGAAACGGGCAATAATTTGTCCGGTCAGATTGCGGGCGGTGGCGTCGGGTTTGATGATTGAAAAAGTGCGTTCAGTTGCCATTGGAAGGATCCTCGAAAATTTTTGCGAAAACTCACGCCTTATACGGTGCTGGCCCGAGAAGAGCAAGCACCTGCGTCAACCTTGCTTTTCCCACTTGCCTTCCGGCGATTGCTGCCAATAGGTCAGGTCAAACCCTTCCGCCTTCAAGCGCGACCAGTCGGCGAGTGCCGTGGCAAGCGCGGCCTCGTCATTGCCGTCGAAAATGAACACGCATCTTTGAAAGCGCGACAGATTGGCGGGCACCGCACCATCCACCAGCATGAGCACATGGGCGTCATTGGGCACATCATCTTCATGCGTCAGCCAGACGGGTTGCTCGGCGGCAAATTCGGCAAAGCGCGCATCCCCGGCAGCCGCATGGGGCAGGAAAACATCATCCGCCCATGTCCATAAATGCGAATTGAGAGCTTGCATGCGCTCGGGCGAGCCAGCTTTCACCACCACGCGCCAATCGCGGCCCAGCGAGGCCTGCAACAGCCGCGGGAGCACCTGTTCAAGTGTCTGACGCTCGAGATGGTAGAACAGAACTTCCGTCTTGTCGGGCGTCTTATCAGGTGTCATGGCGGCTCGGAATATGCCTATTCGTAATGTTGTTTGACCAAACGGTCGAGCAGGCGCACGCCGTAACCGCTGGCCCAGCTTTTGCTGATGGCGGTTTTCGGCGACCCCATGGCGGTGCCGGCAATATCGAGATGAACCCAAGGCACATTATTGGTGAAACGCTGCAAAAACTGGGCTGCCGTGCTGGAACCCGCATAGCGCCCGCCAATATTTTTCATGTCGGCATTGGGCGTATCGATCATTTTATCGAATTTATCGCAAATTGGCATGCGCCAGACCTTTTCGCCTTCGGCATTGCCAACTTCAGTAAGTTGGCTTGCCAGCACATCATCATTGGCGAACATACCGGCATATTCCTGCCCCAGCGCCACCAAAATGGCCCCGGTCAGCGTCGCCAGATCAATCATGAAACGCGGCTTGAACCTGTCTTGCGTGTACCACATGGCGTCGGCCAGCACGAGGCGGCCTTCCGCATCCGTGTTCAAAACCTCAATGGTCTGCCCCGACATGGAGGTAACAATATCGCCCGGGCGTTGGGCCTTGCCATCGGGCATATTCTCAACCAGCCCGATTACACCAACCACATTGGCCTTGGCTTTACGGGTGGCGAGCGCGTGCATCAGGCCCGTGACGGCTGCCGCACCGCCCATATCGCCCTTCATGTCTTCCATGCCAGCCGAGGGTTTGATTGAAATGCCGCCCGTGTCAAAACACACGCCTTTGCCGATAAAAGCCAATGGCTTTTTGGTTTTTGCCGCGCCCTGCCATTGCATCACAACCATTTGGCTCGGATGCTCGCTGCCCTGCCCGACGCCAAGTAATGACCCCATGCCGAGTTTTTTCATCTGCGCTTCGGAGAGCACTTCCACCTTCACGCCCAGCTTGGTCAGCGCTTTGGTCCGGCGGGCAAATTCCGGCGGTGTGAGAATATTTGACGGCTCATTGACCAGATCGCGCGCCAGCAATGTGCCTTGTGCCACGGCTTCCAGATCCTCAAAAACCCGCCGCGCTGCCGACGTTTCCGGCGTTGCAATCGTTAATTTGGCAGCCTTTTTTGTCTCTTTGTTTTTGGTTTTGTAGCGGTCGAATGTGTAAGACCGCAAAACCATGCCAATGCCGGCCCGCGCTGCTATTTCGCTGGCTTTGAACCCCGCCCCGCTCAGTTCCTCGAGCACCAGCGTCAGCGTGCCCGTGGTTTTTTCAACCGTGCCCAGCGCCGTGCCGCCAAATTTCTCCAGATCGGTGGCGGTGAGTTTGGCCGGATCGCCAAGACCAATCAGAATAATCCGGTCGAGGTCAGTGCCAGCGGGTGCCAGCAATTCCATTGTGCTGCCGGCCGCGCCGTCAAACTTGCTGGTTTTCATCGCGCGCGCCAGCGCACCGCCGGTCTTCTTGTTGAGTTCGCGACCGAGCGGGCTGAGGTCTCGACCCTTTTTTGCAGCCAAAAGAACGCTTCCTTTTGACGGCAGTTTGAGGTTGGCGAAAGCAACGGCAAAGGACATGTTTTTCTCCTAAAAAACGGGGTGCGATGGCTCGGAGCCTAAAATTAAAACTGTCGGGTGTCCAGTTTCAAATCCGCTAGAGCAAATCCATAATTTATGTTACATCATCAGAATGAACACCCCGGCCTTCCGTCCTTTAGCGCAATTCCGTCTTCTTGCCCTGACCAGCTTTGTGTGTCTGGCGACGCTTGTCGCGCCGCCGCAGGCGCGCGAGATCGAAGGCATTGCGGCCATTGTGAATGACGAGGTGATCTCGCTTTATGATGTTGACCAGCGCGTCGAACTTTATTTCGTGTCGTCAGGCATTGTACGCTCGCGCGAAACAGTTGAACGGCTGCGCGAACAGGCTTTGCGCGAACTTGTCGATGAAAAACTGCAATTACAGGAAGCTCGGCGGGTCGAAATCAGCATTGAGAAGGAAGAAATCGAGCGCGAAATCGAACGTCTTTCTGAAGGCTTCCGAACCTCGCAAGACAGCATCACAGAGTTTCTTGAAGAACAGGGCATCAAGGAACGCACTTTGGAGTCACAAATCGAGGCTGACTTGGCATGGAAACAGTTTATCCGGCGCAGCTTTGGCGGGCGGATTCGCGTCGGCGAGGATGAGGTTGAGGAACAATATCGCAAAATTGTGCGCGCCATTGAGCAACCGCGCTTTCTGGTGCGCGAAATTTTGCTCAATGCCGACACGCTAACCGACCAGCAAAGGGTCGCGCGCATATCGCAGGAAATTGTCAGCCAGTTGCGTAACGGGGTCGATTTTGCCGCCGTTGCGCGCCAGTTCAGCGTGTCGCCGACGGCAGCGCGCGGCGGACAGCTTGGGTGGGTAACGCTCGAACAGCTTGACCCCGCCGTCGCGGCGGTTTTGACGCAAATGCAACCCGGACAGGTCTCGACACCGATTGCCGCCAGTGGCGGGTTTTACATCATGCTGCTGCAAAACCGCGAAGAAAGCCGCACCGGCGGTGCGCAAAACAATAAATTTGATATCCTTACCCTCAGCTTCAACGCGGATACGGACGCCGATGACATTGATGCCTTTGTCGCAAATTTCCGTACCTGCAAAGCCGCACAAAAAAGCGCCGAAGACATGTCGGCCAAAGCCACCCGCTCCGGCCTGAAAGCGCTTGCGGCTCTGCCTCAGCCGATCGCCACCGCGGTTGCAGATCTTGAAGCGGGCCAGTTGACGCCGCCGCAAAAAGCTGCCGACGCCAGCACCAATATCTATGTGGTGTGCGACCGCAAAGACGATTTGGGGGTAAAAGTTTCGCGCGAAGATATTGGCGACAATATCTTCGCTCAACGCCTGTCGATGAACGCGCGCCGACATTTACGCGACCTGCGGCGCGACGCTGTCGTGGAGTATCGTTGAGGCGCTTGCATGCCTGACGATCCGCTGCCGCCCCTGCGCGAGGTCATTGCCGCACATAAATTGCGCGCCGAGCGAAAATTCGGGCAAAACTTCATTTTGGACTTGAACCTGACGCAGCGCATCGCCCGTGCGGCGGGCAGCCTGGAAGACTGCACCATTATTGAAATCGGCCCGGGGCCGGGCGGTCTGACGCGCGGTTTGTTGATGAGCGGCGCGCGCAAGGTCATTGTCATCGAGGCCGATGCGCGGTTTGTGCCCGCGCTCGAAGACATCAAACGTGCATATCCCGATCGCTTGGACATTGTGCATGGCGACGCGTTGCAAATCGCACCGGACACCTTGAGCGCCGAGCCTTACCGTATCGTTTCCAACCTGCCCTATAATATCGCCACCGCCCTTTTCACACGCTGGCTTGAAACCAGCTTCCGAAAGGGCGAATGGTCGCCGCGCTTTTTGTCGATGACGCTGATGTTTCAAAAGGAAGTTGCCCAGCGCATCGCCGCCGCGCCGGGAGAGGCAAGCTATGGGCGCTTGTCAATTTTGGCAGGCTGGCTGACGCAGGCGCGCATTTTATTCGACGTCGACCGGCAGGTTTTCGTGCCACCCCCCAATGTGACCTCGAGCGTCGTGCATATCGAACCACGCGCCGAGCCGCTTGCCCCGGCCGACCCCAAAGTGTTGACGCGCGTAACGGCTGCCGCCTTCGGACAGCGACGGAAAATGCTGCGCGCCAGCCTGAAAAAAATATGCGCGTCGCCCGGCGAGATTCTCGCGGCGGCGCAGATTGCCGAAACCAGGCGCGCCGAGCAGTTGGAAATTCACGAGTTTTGCACGCTGGCGCGGTTAATTGACCAAGACAGCGCGTAAGATCAGGTTACAACGCCGCGCGCAGGCCGTGAACAAAGTCTGAAAGTCCGGTCTGGCGCGCCCTTTTGAGCCGCTCGGCTGTCAAAATTGCCTTTATCTGCTCAAGGCTGTCAGCGGCGTCATGATTGACGATAATATATTCATATTCAGCATAATGGCTTATTTCGTCAGACGCTTTTGCCATGCGCTTGGCGACCACATCGGCGCTGTCTTGCGCGCGCGACTTTAGGCGTCGCTCCAGTTCCGCCGCTGTTGGCGGCAAAATAAACACGCGCACCAGATCGTCAGCGGCGGCTTCCTGCAACTGCTGTGTTCCCTGCCAGTCAATATCGAACAACACGTCGCGCCCGGCCGACAGCGCCGCCTCGACGGGGGCTTTGGGCGTGCCGTAATAATTGTCAAAAACCTTGGCGAATTCCAGCAATTCCCCCCGATTACGCATTTCGCCAAATTGCTGGGGGTCAACGAAAACATAATCCTCGCCATCCACCTCGCCGGGGCGCGGTGGTCGTGTGGTCATGGACACCGACATGGTGACCGCATCATCACTCGCCAAAAGACCGCGCGACAGGGTTGTTTTGCCAGCGCCGGAAGGCGAGGACAGCACAAGCATCAAGCCGCGGCGAACAATGTTTGCACACATGAGGTTGCTCCGAGAATCAGTTTCAGTATAGCCAATTATTGGCGCTGCTGTTTCTGCAATTTGCGCCAGCGGCGTACATTTTTATTATGCTCGGCCAAGGTGTCGGCAAAAATATGCCCGCCCGTGCCATCGGCGACAAAATACAGCGCCGACGTGCTGGGCGGGTCGAGCACGGCGGCCAGCGCAGCGTGGCCCGGATTGGCAATGGGGGTCGGCGGCAGCCCGAAAATCGTATAGGTGTTATACGGGGTCGCGCGGTTGATCTCGCTCAGCCGTATCGGTCTGCCCAATGCACCCTCGCCGCCTACCAATCCGTAGATGATTGTCGGGTCTGATTGCAGCCGCATACCCTTTCGCAAACGATTGATAAAAACCGCCGCCACTTGACCGCGCTCGCCGGCCTGTCCGGTTTCTTTTTCCACGATCGAGGCCAATATCACCGCCTGTTTGGGGGTTTGAAGCGGCAATCCGGCCTGACGGTTTTGCCATAATTGCGCGAGCAGCTGTTTTTGGGCGGTCTGCATTTTTTCCAACAAGGTCGCGCGCGCATGACCGCGCGGCACATAATATGTTTCCGGCAACAAACTGCCTTCCTCGGGAACAGACACGGTGCCGGACAAAATCGGCGTGCCCAACAGCACATCGACTACTTGCCGGCTGGTCAATCCCTCAGGCACGGTGATGGCATGCATGACAACCGTGCCCCGGCGCAAAATACGCGAAATGTCGCGCATGCTGGCGCGCGGCGGCAAACTAAACTCGCCCGCCTGAACGGGGCCGGACACTCGGCTGTAAATCGCAAATACCGACGCGCTGCGTAACAGGCCGGAGGCGGCGAGGTCGCGCGTCACGCTGGACAATGACTGACCACGCGCGACCGTGATCTGGTGTGCGCTATCATGCGGCCCGGGGGCCACAAGCAAGGCCCAACTGGTTGCAACAACAATCAGTCCGGCCAGCACAAAAACCAAAAAAGGCCGACGCACTCGGCGCTGCAACAGAAATTTTGAAATTTTGAAAACGCGCAACACGCCGCGTTTACTCGAACGCTTTGAAAACCAGCGAGGCGTTGGTGCCGCCAAACCCGAAGCTGTTAGACAAAACCGCAGACACTTTCTTTTCCTGCGCCTGCTTTGGCACCAGATTAATGTCGGTTTCCACTGAAGGGTTGTCCAGATTAAGCGTCGGCGGCAGCACATTGTCGCGAATGGCAAGAACCGCGAAAATAGCTTCAACCGAACCAGCCGCGCCCAGCAAATGACCAATAGCCGATTTTGTCGAGGACATGGCAAGCCCGCTCGATGCGCTGCCGAAAAGCTGCTCGACCGCGCGCAATTCAATTTCGTCACCCACCGGCGTTGAGGTGCCATGCGCGTTGACATAGCTGATATCTTCCGGCGACAGCCCCGACCTTTTCAGCGCGGCGCGCATGGACCGGAAACCACCCGACCCGTCTTCGGCCGGTGAGGTGATGTGATACGCATCACCCGACATGCCATAACCGACGATTTCGGCGTAAATTTTCGCGCCCCGCGCCTTGGCGTGCTCCAATTCCTCAAGCACCATAATGCCAGACCCTTCACCCATCACGAACCCGTCGCGGTCTTTATCATACGGGCGAGAGGCTTGCGTTGGTCGGTCGTTAAAGCCCGTAGAAAGCGCACGACACGCTGCGAAACCGGCAATACCAAGCGGGGTAATCGCGCTTTCCGTGCCCCCGGCCACCATAACATCGGCGTCATCCCACATGATAATGCGCGCGGCATCGCCAAGCGCATGGGCACCCGTCGAACACGCCGTCACAACAGCATGATTGGGACCTTTGAGGCCGTGTTTGATGGAAACTTGTCCGCCGGCCAAATTAATCAGCGAGCCGGGAATAAAAAATGGGCTCAAGCGGCGCGGCCCACGTTCATTAAGCGTGATTGTGCCCGCCTCGATACCCTCAAGGCCACCAATGCCGGCGCCGATCATCACACCGGCGCGCTCTTTTTTCTCTTCTGTATCGGCGACAAAGCCGGAGTCGGCCAGCGCCATATCCGCACCGGCAATGGCAAATGCGATGAAATCATCAATGCGCTTTTGTTCTTTCGGGGCGATAAAAAGATCGGCGTTAAAGCCGTCTTCGCCACGCTCTACGGGGCACGCAATACGGCACGGCAGTTGCTCGGTGTCGAAATGGCTGATGGGTTTCGCGCCCGATTTGGCGTCGAGTAAATTGCGCCAACTGGTTTCGATATCCGCACCCAGCGGATTAACCGATCCGATTCCGGTGACGACAACGCGTCTCATAATTGCCCGGCCCGAAGCCCCTTACGAGGCTTGTTCGATAAATTTGACGGCATCTGCAACCGTGAGAATTGTTTCGGCCGCATCGTCAGGAATTTCGATGCCGAATTCTTCTTCAAAAGCCATAACCAGTTCGACCGTATCTAGGCTGTCAGCGCCCAAATCATCAATGAAGCTCGCGGCTTCGTTAACATTTTCTGCTTCCACACCCAGGTTTTCGACAACAATTTTTTTAACACGCTCAGCAATTTCGCTCATGATTGGATCCTCAAATTTTCGTGCTACCCGACTGCCAGACAGCTTGTTCAAAACAGTTGCAAAGTATGATTACCACACTTGCTGGCTAACTATCATCCTTTAAAAACGATGTCCAGCACCCAGCGATCTGAAATTTTTGTGTTGAAATCAACCACGCTCAAACCATCGCCATGCCGCCATTGACGTGTAATGTCTGGCCGGTGACATACCCCGCCTCATCGCTTGCCATATACACGCACGCCGCAGCAATATCATTGCCCGCGCCCAGACGCCCAGCGGGAATCGCCGCTGCGAGGCTCTCGCGCTGGGCTTCCGGTAGAGCATCCGTCATCGGCGTGGTGATAAATCCCGGGGCAATGCAATTTACCGTAATGCCACGGCTGGCAACCTCTTGGGCAAGTGACTTGCTCATGCCGATCATACCAGCTTTCGAGGCCGCATAATTGGCCTGACCGGGGTTTCCGGTGGTGCCGACAACCGAGGTAATACCGATAATGCGCCCGTGGCGACGTTTCATCATACCGCGCAGGCCAGCGCGTATCAGCTGAAAACCAGCCGTAAGATTGACCGCCAACACCGCGTCCCAATCTTCATCTTTCATTCGCAAAGCGAGATTATCGCGGGTAATCCCGGCATTATTGACCAAAATATCCAGCCCAGCGAGCGCGGTTTCCGCCGCCGCCGCCAATGCCGAAGCGCCGTCCGATGAGGACAGATCTGCGACCAAAACCTCCGCGCCGTCGCCCAACTCATCAGCCAATTCCTGCAACACAGTTTCGCGCGTGCCCGCCAGTCCCACGCGCGCGCCCGCGCCATGCAGGGCCCGCGCAATGTCTTGCCCGATACCTCCCGAAGCGCCCGTCACCAGCGCGGTTTTGCCGCTTAGATCAAACATCTTAGTCTCCCTTATTTTCTTCGAGATAAGCGCTAATATCATCCGGTGTCGAGATCGCTTGTGCGCTCAGGCGCGGGTCGATACGGCGCGCCATGGTGGTCAGCACTTTGCCGCTGCCCAGTTCTACGAGATTACCGGCGGCATTATCGGCCAGCCAGATCATCGATTCGCGCCAGCGCACCCGCTCCGTAATCTGCTCGACCAGCAAGCTACGGATTTCTTCGGGGTCGCTCACCGGCGCGGCGCGCACATTGGCAATCACCGGCACGCTGGGCGCGACAATTTTCGTTTCAGCCAGCGCGGCTTGCATTTCTTCTGCCGCCGGCTGCATGAGGGCGCAGTGAAACGGCGCGCTGACGGGCAGTTCCATAGCGCGCTTGGCACCGCGTTCTTTCGCCAAATCAATCGCGCGCGCCACGGCCGCCGCATGGCCCGACACAACCACTTGCCCGACCGCATTATCATTGGCGGCAGCGCAAATTTCTTCCCCCTGTTCGGCTTGCTCGGCCACTTCCACCACCGCCTCAAACTCAAGCCCCAAAAGCGCTGCCATGGCACCAACGCCAACCGGTACCGCGCGCTGCATTGCCTGACCGCGCAATTTCAAAAGCCGCGCGGCGTCTGCAAGTTCCAGCGCGCCCGTGCCTGTCAGTGCGGAATATTCGCCCAAACTATGCCCGGCGACATAGGCTGCATCGTCAGATAATTTTATGCCATTTTCGGCGAGAACCCGCAAAACCGCCATCGACACCGCCATCAGCGCGGGTTGGGCGTTTTCGGTGAGGGTCAGTTCGCTTTCCGGGCCGTCCCACATAAGCTGCGACAGCTTTTGATCCAATGCATCATCGACGGCGGCAAACACGTCGCGCGCGGCGCCAAATTCCTCAGCCAGCGCGCGCCCCATGCCAACCGATTGGCTTCCCTGCCCGGGAAAAATATATCCGCGTTTCATGTAAATCTCCCGCTTGGCAAACAGGCTTGCGCCCGCTACTTGGTCCCTGCGCCCAAGTCTTTACAGCCCGCATTGGGTCTTGCCAAGTATTTGTTATCGGTGTACATCGTCATTCATTGCAATTCGGCTGGGGGCTGAACGGATCGTTTGCCAAGGTGGCAGATAGGCTTATGCTGGGATCCCGTGTCTCCGCTCTCGCGTTACTTGTGGGCCTCTCCGGGCTCGCCAGGGGCTCGGCGCCGATACAGACCAAGGAGAGAGGTTATGGCTCTATACGAGCATATTTTCATTGCGCGTCAGGATATTTCGTCCCAGCAGGTCGAAGGTCTGACGGATATGATTACCGCCGTTTTGGAAGAAAATGGTGGAAAAATCACCAAGCAGGAATATTGGGGCATCAAATCGCTTGCCTATCGGGTCAAAAAGAATCGCAAAGGGCATTATTCGCTGTTAAATATCGACGCCGAGCACGGCGCGATTGCTGAAATGGAACGCCGCATCAGCTTGAATGACGATATTATCCGCTTCATGACATTGCGGGTTGACGCGCACGAGATGGAAGAATCTGTCCAACTGCGTAATAAAAACCGTGACGAGCGCCGTCCGCGCCGTGACGCCAATTCGGAAGAGGAGGCCCGCTCATGAGCCAGGGACGCCGCCCATTTGGTCGCCGCCGCAAATCCTGCCCGTTTTCAGGGGCAAATGCGCCGGTCATCGACTATAAAGACACCCGTTTGCTGCAACGCTATGTATCCGAGCGGGGCAAGATTGTGCCGCGCCGCATCACCGCCGTTTCGGCAAAAAAACAGCGCGAATTGGCCCGTGCCATCAAGCGTGCGCGCTATCTCGCACTGATGCCCTACGCTGTCGATCAATAGGCCGCGATCATGCCGGCACATGGTCGGCACGAAGGTGGTGATATGACACACACCAAAGCTCTCAGGGTTTGTTTTGCCGCCGTTTTTACCTGCGGGCTGCTGGTTGCACTCATCACCTTGCCGTTTGCGGCTTTGCCGATTGCCTATATCGGATTGACCTTGGGGTTGACCGCCGCCGCGATCACAGCCGCCCTCGCCTCGGTTTTGCTGACCGCTCTCGCGGGACCGGGATCGGCAATGAGTTTTATCATCAGCTTTGGTGTGCCGGTTTTGTGGCTCATTCGTCTGGCGCTTTTATCGCGCCGTCAATCGCTCGACGGCGATTATGAATTTTACCCCGCCACGCAAATCATTATTCAGGCGGTTATTATAAGCGGCACGCTGGCGGCGTTTATTTTTCTGGCAAATGCCGGCACCCCACAAGGCCTCCCCGGCGTCTTTGCCCAAAGCCTGCAACAGGCGCCGCAAATTTCTGACTTGATCCGAACCGTTTACGGCACGGACACCGATATATTGGGTGTCGCCAATATTATTTTGATAACCGGGTTTGCCAGTTGGCCGCTCATTCTGCTCGGCACGCTGCAATGCGCGCAGGCACTTGCCCAGTACAGCGGCGATAATTTGCGCCCCGCAGAGACCCATGACCGGCTGACGATGCCGGTTTGGTTTGATTTTGCGCTGGGTCTTGCATTTTTTGGTGCCTGGGTCACGAGCGGCTGGGCAGCCACGCTGCTGGCGGTTTTCGCGGCAATTTTTCTGGGCGCATATTTTCTGTTGGGTTTGGCGGTTATTCATGCTATTTCCCGCCACTGGAATGGTCGTGTCTGGTTTCTGGCGGGGCTATATTTCCTGATTTTTGTGATGGCATGGGTGGTCGTACCGATCAGTTTGCTCGGTTTGTTGGAGTCGCGGCTCAATTTACGGCGCTTGCCGACTACGCAGCCAACCAACCCGGTCGTGCCGCCGAAATCAGACGATGATGAGGAGAACAGGTGATGCAAGTCGTATTGTTGGACCGTGTATCCAAACTTGGACAGATGGGCGACGTGGTGAACGTCAAAGACGGCTACGCCCGCAATTTTTTGCTGCCGCAAGGCAAAGCGTTGCGCGCCAATAAAGCAAATTTGGAACGCTTTGAAAATGACCGCGCGCAGCTAGAAGCGCGCAATTTGGAGCGCAAAAACGATGCCGAGGGCGTGCACGCGAAATTGAACGAACAGACATTTGTCATCATCCGACAGTCTGGCGACACCGGCCAGCTTTACGGCTCGGTCACCACGCGCGATATTGCCGAACAGCTTTCAAACGAAGGTTTCAGCGTCGAGCGCAATCAAATCTCGCTCGAAATGCCGATTAAAAATCTCGGTCTGCATAAGGTTAGCGTGGTGCTGCACCCCGAGGTAACCAGCATCGTTACCGTGAATGTGGCGCGAACCGAAGAAGAGGCCGAGCGCCAGGCTGCCGGTGAGGATGTCACGGCTGAACAGCAAGCCGAAAACGCAGAAATCAGCCCTGATGTCGAAGAGATTTTTGACGAGGGCGTGGAAGTGGCGCTCAGCGAACAGGCAGATGAAGAAGCCGACGCGGTTGAAGCATCTGCGGAAGCCGCCGTTGAAGAAGCCGGCGAAACCGATGCCGCTGAAGAAACCGGCGAATCCGAAGACGCCCAGAGTGAGACAGATGACGACGCCGGAGAGGAAACACCTGCCTGAGGCAAAGTTGTCCCCGCTGTTAACAGGCCGCCCAAAATTTTTTCGGGCGGCCTTTGTTTTTTTACTCGCTCCGCCTGACGCGCTTGACTAAATTGGACGGATGGAAACGCCTCTCGCCCAAATTGCCGCACAATCAGAGCCAAATGAAGCACCGCAGTTGCCGCATAATATTGAGGCGGAGCAAGGACTTTTGGGCGCATTATTGATCAATAATGATGCGCTGGAACAAATCTCGGATTTTATGTTGGCGCGGCATTTTTTTGACCCCGTCCATGCGCGCATTTACGAAGCGGTCAGCAAACTCATCAATAATGGCAACCTCGCTTCGCCCGTTACGCTGAAAACCTATCTCGATCATGATGACGGGCTAGCCACGCTTGGCGGCGCTGGATATTTGGCGCGTCTGGCGAGTAATGCGACGACGATTGCCAATGCGCGCCAATATGGTCGCACGATTTACGATCTGGCGGTGCGCCGCGAATTGATCACGGTTGGTGAGGAAATGATCGCGGATTCGTTTGAAGCCGAAATTGACGAAAACCCCGCCTCGCTCATCGACAAGGCCGAGCAATCGCTCTACGAAATTGCCGAAAAAGGCGCGCATAGCTCCGGGTTCATGGCGTTTGAAGAGTCGCTTGCCGGCGCCATCGAAATGGCCGAGCGGGCCTATCAACGCGAAGGTCATCTGTCGGGCATTTCGACCGGTTTTCGCGGCCTCGACGACATGCTGGGCGGGTTTCAAGAAAGCGACCTGATCATTTTGGCGGGACGCCCCGGCATGGGCAAAACTGCGCTGGCGACAAATGTCGCGTTCTCCATCGCGCATGATTATCTGAAAGCCCAGACCAGCGGCAACACCGAAACCCTGCCCGACGGCACGGTAAAGGTGAAAGATGGCGGGATTGTCGGGTTTTTCTCGCTGGAAATGTCAGCCGAACAACTGGCGACGCGGATGCTGGCCGAACGTTCCGGTGTTTCCTCGTCGAACATTCGCAAAGGCGATATTCACGAGGACGAATATGGCCGTTTGGTCGCCGCCGCGCGCGATCTGAACGATGCACCGCTCTTCATTGACCATACCGGCGCCATTCCGATTGCCACGCTTTCGGCGCGCGCGCGCCGCCTCAAGCGCCAGCGCGGGTTGGGGCTGATTGTGGTAGATTATTTGCAACTTGTACGCGCCTCCAACACGCGCGGCAATGACGGGCGCGTGCAGGAAGTCAGCGAAATCACGCAAGGTCTCAAAGCCCTTGCCAAGGAATTGAACGTGCCCGTGCTGGCGCTGGCGCAGTTGTCACGCCAAGTCGAGGCACGCGACGACAAGCGCCCCTTGCTGGCAGATTTGCGCGAGTCTGGTTCGATTGAGCAGGACGCCGACATTGTGATGTTTGTGTATCGCGAGCCTTATTATCTGGCGCGCGAAAAGCCGACCGAAGGCACCGAGGAATTTGTGCGCTGGCAAGAGCGCATGTCGCTGGTCGACGGCACGGCAGAGGTTATCATCGGCAAAAACCGCCACGGGCCAACGGGCACGGCGAAAATGGCCTTTGAAGACAAGTTCACACGGTTTACTGATCTTGTCGAAGACGACCGTTTGCCCGAGCGTTATGACTGAGGTTAGCGCAAGTTCGGCTGGCAGCGCGCAGGTGACGATTAACCTCGCCGCGCTGGGCAGAAACTATCAAACCATGCGTGACAGGTCGGGCGCGGCTGAGGCCGCCGCCGTCATCAAGGCTGATGCCTATGGGTTGGGGATGGCGAAAATCGTCCCGAAATTGCTGGATGAGGGGTGCCGGACATTTTTCGTGGCATTGGAAGCCGAAGGCCATGCCGCCCGCGCCCATGCGCCCGACGCCGATATTTATGTGCTGAACGGCTTGCCTCCCGGCGCGGCTAAGAGATTTGCGGTGGCGGATTTACGCCCATGTCTGATTTCTCTGGAGCAAATCGGCGACTGGCAAAGTTTCTGCCAGCAAAATGGCAGCCATCCGGCATGTATATTTGTCGATACGGGCTTTAACCGGCTGGGGCTTGATGCGGCCGATGTGCTGGCATTGGCAGATAACCCCGCGCTGTTTGAAGGCTGGACGCCGGCACTTGTCGCCAGCCATCTGGCTTGCGCCGATGATGGCGAGCACCCGATGAACCGCGCACAGCTGGAAAAATTCAAATTTGCGCGCGACTTGCTGCCCGACGCGCCGGCATCGCTGGCAAATTCCGGCGGCGTCATGCTGGGCGCAGATTACTGTTTCGACATGACCCGTATCGGCATCAGCCTGTATGGCGGCTCGCCGCATGCCTCGGAAAAAACGGCGCTCGAAAGCGTTGTGACCCTAACAGCGCCCGTGCTGCAAACGCGCGCGCTCGGCGCGGGCGACAGCGTCGGCTATGGCGCGACCTTTACGGCCGCGCGCGATATGACCATCGCCCTTATCGGGCTTGGCTATGGCGACGGCCTTCCGCGCAGCCTCGGCAATCGTGACACCGGCATTGC
>MDTB01016591.1_pt1 | contig 22277 bp, 30 predicted proteins | sample 811161 | NCBI WGS metagenome assembly MDTB01 (sample SAMN05326650, study PRJNA326480) | marine metagenome | isolation source: seawater | place: Mediterranean Sea | collected 2009 | reverse complement strand
CCCAGGATGGGTTATTTTGTCAGTTTCTTTGGATTAAAAGAGACAATTGAATTAATGAAAGATAAAATTAATAATAACTGATGTTTTCAATATTAAGACCTTATATATTTTCTTTAGACCCTGAGGTAGCTCATGAATTAGCTATAAAATCTTTGAAGGCAAATATTCTTCCTAAAAGCTTTTTTAAAGTTGAGAACGAAGAAATGTTAGAGACCACACTATTTGAAAAAAAAATATCTAACCCGATTGGTTTAGCAGCAGGTTTTGATAAAAGTGCTGAGGTTTACAATTCACTTTTCAAATTTGGTTTTGGTTTTATTGAAATTGGCACCGTAACTCCAAAAAGACAATTAGGTAATACGAAACCAAGAATATTTAGACTAGAAAAAGACCATGCACTTATAAACCGACTTGGTTTCAATAATCATGGCTCAGAAATCATATCAAAAAGAATTTCTAAAAATCATCCTGAAGGCTTTTTAGGAATTAATATTGGTCCCAATAAAGATACAAAAAATAAAGAAGAAGATTATTACGCTTGTTTCTCAAGACTATCTTCATTGGCAGGATACATAACGATAAATATTTCTTCACCAAATACTCAGGGATTAAGAAATTTTCATAATCAAGAACAATTAAAAAAACTATTGACAGGTTTAAATAAGATCATAAAAGAAAAAAAAATTGATCGTCCTATAGCTATAAAAATTTCACCAGATATAAAAGATAATGAAATAAGTAAAATTGTTGAATTAGTAAGCAGCCATAATATTAAAGGAATTATTGTTTCAAATACGACTGACGGTAATAGAGATGATCTTTTAGATATCAAAAAAAATGAAATAGGAGGTTTGTCAGGTCAGCCATTAAAAGATATTTCTACAAAACTTATAAAAAACTTTTACAAAGAAACTAAAGGAAAAATTAAAATTATTGGAGTAGGAGGAGTAGACTCTGGCCAAAGTGCTTATGAAAAAATTACAGCTGGAGCCGATGTTATTCAGTTGTATACCGGGATGGTTTACAAAGGGCCAGGTATAGTTAAAGAGATAAAAAAGGACTTAATATCAATCCTGAAAAAAGAAAACCTTAAGAACATAAGCGAAGCAGTTGGAATTAACGCTTGACCCTGCTATCTACAAGAATTATATAACACAAATAAAAATTATGTCTAAAAGATGTGAATTAACAGGAATATCTCCTTTGAAAGGCAACAATGTTAGCCATGCTAAAAATAAAACTAAAAGAAGATTTTTGCCTAATCTAAAAAAAGTTACTTTCAGAAGCGATATATTGAAAAAAGATATCAAATTAAATGTAGCAAACGCAGCCTTGAGAACTGTAGACTTCAAAGGTGGACTTGATAAATTTTTAACCTCAGCAAAAAACACAAAGTTATCTAAAAAAGTCAAAAAAATTAAAGCATCTATTTCAGCGAAATCTTAATTTTTAAATGAATTTATTTTACAAGCTATCCTTTCTAATGGGTTTAGTAGTAGTTGTTTCCAACTACCTAGTACAGTTTCCTATACAGCAGTTTGGATTAAATGAAATCTTAACTTATGGAGCCTTTAGTTACCCAGTTACATTTTTAATTACAGATTTAGCTAATCGAGCATATGGTAAATTGGTAGCGCGCAAAATTGTATATATTGGTTTTGCAATTGGACTTCTTTTAACATTGCTAGTATCAACAAATTTCTCAGATGTCATTTCTATTAGAATAGCAATTGGATCAGGAGTAGCGTTTTTTATTGCTCAAAATTTGGATGTTCAAATTTTTGATTCTTTAAGAAAAAAAAAATGGTATGTGGCCCCCCTTACGTCCTCAATTTTAGGATCAGCTACAGACACATTTTTATTCTTTTGTATTGCTTTTTATGCAACAGGCGTACCTTGGATAACACTAGCACTAGGGGATTTAACAGTTAAATTATTAATAGCTTTGGCAATGCTAATTCCTTTTAGAATACTAATAAATAGAATCAAAGATTTTTCAGACAATTCTGTTTCTAAAGTGAATAATTAGTGAAGTGTTTTTTTATTTTTATCTGCGAAAAGATCAGAAAGTTGATTTATCATTACATCTCCTAAATCTTGAACATCTGTAATTTTTACAGCTTGATTATAATACCGGGTAACATCATGACCAATTCCAATAGCTAATAATTCTATATTACTTCTTTCTTCAATCCATTTTACCGTGTTTTTTAAATTTGTTTCTAAATAATCACTCGAGTTAGTTGATAGCGTTGAGTCATCTACTGGTGCTCCATCTGAAATAACCATTAAAATTTTTCGTTCCTCTTTTCTTCTGGACATCTTATGGTATGCCCACTTAAGAGCCTCACCATCTATATTTTCTTTAAGCAAACCTTCTTTTAACATTAATCCCATATTATTTTTTGCTTGTCGCCATGGAGTATCAGCAGATTTATAAATTATATGCCTTAAATCATTTAATCTTCCGGGTAAAACTGGTTTTTCATTTTTCATCCATTTTTCTCTAGATGAACCACCTTTCCAATGTTTTGTTGTAAAACCTAAGATCTCTACTTTCACAGAACAACGCTCTAAAGTTCTAGCAAGTATGTCTGCGCAAATAGCTGCTACGGAAATTGGTTTACCTCTCATCGAGCCAGAGTTATCAATTAAAATTGTAACCAACGTATCTTTGAACTCAATATCCTTTTCTTTTTTAAATGAGAGTGAGTTAAAAGGGTCTATAATCACTCTAGTTAATTTAGAAGTATCCAACAAACCTTCCTCTAAATCAAAATTCCAGGATCTATTTTGTTTTGCTAAAAGTTTTCTCTGTAATTTATTTGCTAACTTTGAAATAAAATTTTTTAGTTGCAGTAATTGTTGATCTAGGTTTTTTCTTAACCTAACAAGCTCCTCTTCATTTTCAAGTTCTTCAGCTTTAATAATTTCATCAAATTCTTCAGTGAAAGATTTGTACTTAAGGTCTCCTAAATTGTTTTTAAAATTTTTTCTAATATCCGAGTTAGTTTTGTCCTCTATTTCAATTTCTTCACCATCTTGATCTGAGTCTTTTGTTTCATTTTCTAGATCTGGCGTTCCTGACTCTATAGACATTTCTTGCTGTTCTGTTTCTTGTTTCTCAGTTTTTTGATCTTGATTTTTTGGGTTTTCATGTTTTTCTTCTTTATTGTTCTCCTCGTTTTTATCCTCTTCTTCAATGCTTTCATCTAAATTCATTTCAGAGATTAAATTTGAAACTAGTGAATTATACTCAGCCTGATCATGAGTTAAACTGTTCAAATCTTTGATCTTACTCTTAAATCTATCGTCTAAATCTTTTTTATAAGACTTTAATTTTTTTTCAAAAAATTTACTATTTTTTAAATCTAATAGTTTGCTTCTAAGGTAATTTTCAAAAGACTCAATTATTTTGTCTTCACTACTTTTTAGATCTAAAGATCCCACTCTTTCTTGATAATATTTTTCTATATTGTTTCTTACACCTTTAAATTGATCTGAACCTATTTTTTCGTATCTTATTTTTTCTGCAATTTTATACATTTTCTTTGAAATATTTCCATTAGGCTCAAATGATTTAAATGTTTTAGTGTCACTAAATCTTAATTTAAGTGACTCGGAATCAGCTATAGCTCTTATTTGATCGTAATTAATTTTGTTATTTGTATGCTCAATTTCTGGCAGTCTAACTAAAAATTTTTCAGACTTAATATTTTGATTGCCAAATGAAACTTCAATATTGTCAGAATTTGAAAGAGATTTTACCGTTGAACCAATTGCAGTTTTAAAGTTTTCTAGAATTTCTTTTTTTTTTCCCACTTTTACAGAGTAATATTTATTGAAGACTCAGGAAGATCTTCACCAAAACATCTTTGATAGTATTCAGATATAATTTTTTTTTCTAAATCATCACATTTATTTAAAAAAGTTACTCTAAAAGCATAACCTTTGTCTTTAAATATAGATGTATTCTCAGCCCAATGCATAACTGTTCTAGGACTCATCACAGTTGAAATATCTCCATTCATGAACCCTTTTCTTGAAAGATCAGCAACTTTAATCATATTGGATAAAATTTCTTTACCTTCTTTGTTATTAAAACTTTTATTTTTAGCTAAAATAATTTCTAATTCTTTTTCAAATGGCAGATAATTGAGAGTAGAGACTATATTCCATCTATCCATTTGACCTTGATTTATTTGTTGTGTCCCATGATACAAACCTGAAGTATCTCCAAGTCCAACAGTATTAGTTGTTGCAAATATCCTAAAAAAATCATGTTGTTCTAAAACTTTATTTTTATCTAATAAAGTAAAATTTCCATCACTTTCCAAAACTCTTTGGATAACAAACATCACATCGGGTCTCCCAGCATCATATTCATCAAACACTAAGGCTACTGGATTTTGTATAGACCAAGGTAAAATTCCTTCTTTAAACTCTGTGATTTGCTTATTATCTTTTAAAACTATTGCATCTTTTCCGATTAAATCTATTCGACTTATATGACTATCCAAATTTACTCTAATGCACGGCCAATTTAATCTTGCTGCAACTTGTTCAATATGTGTTGATTTTCCAGTTCCGTGATATCCTTGAATAAGAACTCTTTTGTTAAAAGCAAAGCCTGCGAGAATTGCTAGAGTCGTGCTTTTATCAAATTTATAGTCTGCGTCTATTTTAGGAACATATTCATTTTTTTTTGAAAAAGCATCAATCTGCATGTCACTATCAAAACCAAAAGTTTGTTTAACTGATATTTTAATATCTGGCTTAGTAATAAATTTTTCAGTACTCATTTTTTTCCTAATGTTTTTTTAAGCTGACTATAAGCTAAAGTAATTTTTTTTAATTTATCTTCAAATTTTTTATTACCATGGTTTTTATCAGGATGGTATTTTTTCACAAGTTTTTTAAATTTTGTATGAATTTCCTCCCATTTTACTTCATCATTCAGATCTAAAACTTCTAAAGCGTCCCTATCAGTTTGAGAAATATTAGCTTTTTTAAATTCTCTATAATTAGAACTTTTGAAGATATTAATTTTGTCATCTAACGCGTTATTCCACAAAATATTAAAAAAATTTTCTGAGGAACCAAAATTTTTAGTTGATTTGTGCCAAGTTAAATCAGATTTAATAAAAAACTCAATTTCTTTGTCATTCATATTTTCAAAATAATTCCAATTTTTGTTAAAAATCTTAATATGCTGAAGACAGAGTAATCTAAATTTTTTACTATTATCTTTTTCAACTGGCGCTTTATATGCACCAATTTCTTTACAATTTTTCCAATCGCAAATTATTTTCATATTATTTTAAATTCTATATAGTAAATTAATAAAAATGGAAAATTATTTAAAAGAGATAGAAAAAAAATTAAAAGATAGAATAAATATAGAAAAAATTGAAATAATAGATAATTCACATAAACATAAAGGGCATAAATTTTTTTCTAAAGAGAAATATCATTTACACTTAAAGATCGAGTCTTTGTATCTTAAATCTTTGACAAGATTGAGCGCTCAAAAAACAATTATGAATATTTTGAAAAATGATTTAAAAACTAAAATTCATGCTTTAGAAATTAATATTGAGTAAAATATTTTAAGCAATTTTTTAAATTTTTGATAGACATTTTATGCTGATCGGGGAGGTATGTTTTTCCTATTTTATTAAGTAAAATAAAATTAATCTTATCATCGTTGTTTTTTTTATCATTTTTTAAAAATGGGATTAACTTTTTTAGTTCACTTTTATTTTCATATCTTCTTAAAATATAATCAAGTTTATTTTCTTTGAAGATTCTCATTATTTCATTAAGAGTTTTTAAATTACAAACTTTTTTAATTATCGATAACTTTGTTGCTAGTATCATTCCGGCTAAGACAGCTTCACCATGATTGATATTTTTTGAGTAATTATTTTTTACTTCTATCGCATGAGCAAAAGTATGGCCGAAATTCAAAGTCATTCTCAAGTTTTTTTCTTTAAAGTCTTTATTAACAAAAAATAGTTTAATCTTACAACTTTTTATAATCGCGTAACTTAATTTTTTAGAGTTTCTGGAAAGAATGTCTTTTGTATTTTTTTTTAACCAATTAAAAAAAATTTTGTCTTTTATAATTGCGTGCTTAAGAATTTCAGCGTATCCACAAATCATATCTTTTCTTGATAAACTTTTTAAAGATGAGGTGTCGCAAATAACTAGCTTTGGTTGCGAGAATGATCCGATTAAATTTTTACCGTATTTAGAATTTACTCCAGTTTTACCTCCAACCGCTGCATCTACTTGTGCAAGTAGCGTTGTAGGAATATTTATTAAATTAATTCCTCTTTTAAATATACTTGAAACAAATCCAGCTAAATCTCCTGTAATTCCTCCCCCCACACAAATGATTAAATCCGTTCTATTAAAATTTTGTGACAATAATTTATTTAGAAAGTTTAATACAGTTTTAATCGACTTCGCTTTTTCGCTAGGTCTAAAATTTATTTTTAATAAATTGTAATTTTTTAACCTTTTAGATATTTTATTTCTAAAACTTAAAGGAACATTTGCATCCAAAATAAGAGCTATGTTTTTAGTTTTTGGACATAACTTTTTTATCTTATTAGGTAATGTATAAAGAATATTATTACCTATCAAAATAGAATGAATTTTATTTTGATCTCTAAACTTTAGTTCTTGAATTTTCATATAAATTAATAATTTTATTTACAATTTCTCTTTTGTTCATAGAATTACATTTAATTCTAAAGTGAGCTTGATTATAAATTTTCTTTCTATTTAAGTAAATTCTATAAATAGTTTGTTCTAAATTATTCTCATTTAATAGTGGCCTTTTTTTAACATTTCTTAATCTTGGCATTAATGACTTAATATTAACATCCAACCAAAAACTTAATGAAGAATTTTTTACTTCTTTACGTATAGAGTCATTAATAAACCCTCCTCCACCTAAGGCTATTATAAGTTTGTCGTTTTTAAGAATTTCGAGAGTAATTTTTTTTTCAATTTTTCTAAAGTATTTTTCTCCTTTGTTTTTAAAAATTTCTTTAATTGTATTTTTTTCCACTTTCTCAATCACCCTATCTATGTCTATAAATTCGAGACCTAGCTTTTTTGAAAGCTTTTCACCGATTGTAGACTTTCCAACGCCCATCATTCCAGTTAATACAAGGTTTTTTTTCAATTTTTTTACCAATTTTAAATTTGATTTATCACAAATATGTCTTATTTTTTGAGTTTAAATATATTTTTTTATGATGCAACTTAAATACAATAGACAGCAGAGTATTGGTGTTACATTGGTTAGATTGTTAATTAAACTGGTTCTAATACTATTTTTATTAGTTGCAGGAATTTTTTTAATTGAAAAAATAAATTTCCCAAGTCCAGAAAAAAATTACAAAATAGACATTACTGATGATATTAAAAAGCTTAAATAAATACACAAGCTTTTTAATTTTTACAATTTTGTTTTTGCCTCTCAAAGCAGAGGATCAAATAGATATATGGAAAAAAAAAGATAAAAAAATTACTCAAGAAAATAAAATAGAAAATAATAATAATAACTCAATATTCGATTCAAAAATATTAAACTCAAATAAAAAAGATATAAGCATAGAAGGTGAGATTTTAAAAAGCTCTGAGGAACAAGACATATTTGGAATTTATGATCCAGCGGAAAACGGATTTAGTCTAAATATGTGGTCTTTAACAAAAGCTGAAGACATTCGTTCAAGTATAAAAAGGATTAATAAAATTAATCTTTCTAAAACTTCTAAAATATTATTTGAAAAGACTTTATTTTCTTACGCTTACCCACCTAAAGGTATGGACGACAAAGAATTTATTAATTTAAAATTAAATTGGATGTTTAAAAACAAAAGAACAGATCTAGTTGAAAAATTTTTAAATCAAAACGAAAAATTTTATAATAAAAAAAAAGCTGTTCAGTTTATTGTTGATTATAATATTGCTAAAGCAAATATAAAAGAAGGTTGTGAAAATATAAATTTTATAGACAAAAGTTTAAAAGATACCTATCTAGAAAGGTTTAAGATTTATTGCTTGGTTTTTAATGATAAAAAAAATGAAGCTCAGCTTCTATATGATATTTTAAGAGAGCAAAATCTATCAGATGACTTTTTTGATGATAAAATTAGCTACCTTTTAGGTATCACAAACAAAACTACAAAAAAAATTAAAGAAGACAATTTACTTAACTTTTATCTTTCTAGCATTACGATAAAAGATTTTAAATATGAACCTTCAAAAAATACTAAAAAGATTATTTGGGAATATCTGAATGCTGCAAATTTAATAAAGTTTGAAGATATAGCAGATAAAGAAAAACTAAAAAGTTTAGAAAATGCTGCAAATCAGGGACAACTTGATCCAAAAAAAATATTCGATATTTATAAAAAAATTCCATTTGATCTTAATAGCCTGATTAACGCCCAAAATATTTACCAAACTTTAGAGGGCAGTGACTCAAGAGCTTTGATCTATCAAAAATTTTTGCTTTCTGAAAATACAGAGAATAAAATTCAACTTTTATTTTTATTAAAAGAATTATTTAAAAAAGATAATTTAGTTGATGTTTTCACTAAATTTTTGAGTAATAGGCTTTTGGAAATCGATAAAAATGATATTCCAGAAAATTATCTAGAAGTTGTTCAAAAAAATATAATTTTAGATGAGAAATTGCAACTTGGTAAAATTAAATATGATGATAAGATTTTGCACAGATCAAAATTATTAAAATATTTTTTAGAAAATACTAATCAGAAAAAAATTCAAAAAGATTTTGATAGAATTTTCAAAAAAATTAAAAGAAATAAAAAATATTTTTATTCTGCAAAAGATTTAGCTTTAATAGAGTCATTTGCATACGACGGAATTCAAATTCCGGGCGAATTAAATCTTAAAGAACTTACAAAAGAGTATGATGTACCATCAAATCTACTTAAGTTAGCAAAAAATAAAGAATCTGCATTCCTTACTTTAAAGATAATAGAGATAATAGGTGAAGATGAACCACATCATTTAGATCCGGAAACCATTTATTTTATTACCTATCTTTTAAATGAAACTAATCTAAAAGAAATAAGAAATGAGGTTTTAATTTCGGCGCTACCTCAGAGAAGTTGATTAAACATATATTTTTGATGAAACAGAAAATTATTATTGAACCAGATCCGATACTAAGAAAAAAATGTGATCCTTTAGAAAAAGTTGATAATGATATAAGAAAACTTCTAAAGGATATGCTTGAAACTATGTATGCAGCTCCAGGAATTGGTCTAGCTGCTGTTCAAATAGGAATTCTAAAAAGATTGGTAGTAATTGATATCTCTAAAGATGAAAAAAAAAAAGATCCTTTATTTTTAATTAATCCTGAAATAACACATCAATCAAAAGAGAGATCTGTATATGAAGAAGGATGTTTGTCTTTACCTGGGCAATTTGCTGAAATTGAAAGGCCTGCTCAATGTACATTAAAATATTTAGATTATAACGGAAAAGAAAAAAAGTTAAAAGCCGATGGTCTTTTAGCAACTTGTATTCAACATGAAGTAGACCATTTAGATGGAATATTATTTATTGATTATTTATCAAAACTTAAAAAAGATATGATCATAAAAAAACTTGTTAAACACAAAAAAGAAATAGAGAGAATAATAGTTTAGAAATCAATGTCATTAAAGATACTTTTTATGGGTACGCCCGAATTTGCTGTTCCAATCCTAAAATCAATTAATGTGTCTAAACATGATTTATTAAGTATTTATACGAGGCCTCCAAAAAAAAAGTCTAGAGGTCATCATGTTACTAATTCTCCAGTTCACCAATGTGCAAATGAATTAAAAATACCTGTAAGATGTCCTAAAAATTTAAACCAGAATACTGAATATGATTATATCAAAAATCTTAACCCCAATGTTGTTGTAGTTGTAGCTTATGGGGAATTAATTCCTAAAAATATTTTAGAATTAACAAATATTACTTTTATAAATATTCATGCCTCGGTCCTACCAAAATGGAGAGGAGCAGCCCCTATTCAACGAGCGATTATGAATATGGATAAAGAAACAGGTATTTCAATAATGAAAATTATTAATAAACTTGATGCCGGCCCAGTGATGAAAACCCATAAAATTAAAATTAGCAAAGAATGTACTTATGAAACTTTGAGTAAAAAAATTTCACACATTGCATCTTCTTTAATCATTGAATGTTTAGAAATATTAGAGAACAAAAAAGAAAGATTTATTCCCCAAGACAATTCTAAAGCTACATACGCAAAAAAAATTGACAAATCAGAAGCAAAAATAAATTGGGATAATAAAGCTAGCGAGATTGTCGCTAGAATTAACGCCTTTCATCCAAATCCTGGAGCTTGGTTTGAATTAAACGGATCTAGAATTAAAATCTTAAAAGCAAAAGAGGTAAAAAAACTTGGAAGTCCCGGTGAATTACTTGATGAAGAATTTACGATTGCATGTTCAGAAAATTCAGTAAAAATTTTAGAGCTAAAAAAGGAAGGAAAAAAAAGAATGAATGCATCTGATTTCTTATTAGGAAACAGAATAGATATTGGAACCATAATAAATGGATCATAATTATCAAATTATAATTGAATATGATGGAACTAGATTTGTAGGTTGGCAATATCAACAGAATGGAACCTCTATTCAAGAAGTCCTTGAAAAAAATTTAAAGAAATTATTAAAAAAGAAAATAAAAATTATCGGAGCAGGTAGAACCGATGCTGGCGTTCACGCATTAGGCCAAAGTGCTAATTTCATAATTGATAAAAAAATTATAAATACCAAAATTTTTTTAAATTCAATAAATTTTTTTTTAAATAGATATTCTATTTCAATAATAAGTATTAAAAAAAGAAAATTAAATTTTCACTCCAGATACAGCGCCAAGGAAAGGACATATCTATATAAGATTACAAATAGAAACAGCTCTTTGGCTCTGAATAAGGAGAGAACTTGGTTGGTTAAAAAAAGGATTGATCTTGATTTATTAAAAAAAGGAGCAAAAATTTTGGAGGGAAGACATGATTTCTCAACTTTCAGAGCCTCGTCTTGTTCTGCAAAATCTGCTGTTAGAAAAATTTCTGAAGTAAAAGTTTTAAAGAAAAGCGTAAATATAACAATTCAATTTAGATCAAAATCTTTTCTACAAAATCAAGTAAGATCTATGGTTGGATGCTTAAAATACCTAGCTTGCAATAACTGGAATCTAAAAAAATTTAAAAAAATTTTAAAATCAAAAGATAGAAAACTATGTGCTAAACCTGCTCCAGCGTGTGGTTTGTATCTAGTTAAGATTAAATATTAATTTTTACCTATTTAAAACCATATTTTTTAATAGAGTTAAAGGATATTGAAATTATTGAAGTTAAGTTATTAAAAAAATTCAACTTGTTATATTCCTTATTTATTTTCCAGATCCAGTAGAAATTTTGAATTTTATCACTCTGTAATGAGTTTTTTCTTATCCTATATTTTAAAAGATATTTATTTAAACGGTATGCAAATTTGCTTTTTTTTAAAATTTGGCATTTAAAAAAATAATCTTCGCATATCTTTGTATTAGTAAATTTTACTTTATTTGAAATTTTTCTACTTACAATCATCGTACTTGTTGCAATCGATGTGTTTTTTATAAATTCATTAAATGACAATCTTTCTGGTGTATTTATAGTTCTTTTTTTCTCACCAATAGTTTTGTAATTTGTATAAGTAAATTGATAATTATTTTTTTTCATAAACGTAATCTGCGATTTAAGTTTATTTTTAGCCCATACATCATCTGAGTCTATAAAGGCAATATATTTTGAACTAGAATTCTTTATTCCAAAATTTCTACAGTAAGCTGCGCCCATATTTTTTCTTAACCAATATATTTTAATTTTTTTGAATTTTTTGTATTTTACAACTTTCTCTTTTGTTTCAGAATTAGAAGAATCATCAACTATAATTAATTTCCAATTTTTATAACTTTGCTTCAGCACACTATTAATTGTTTTATCAATAAAATCTTTACTATTATAATTAGGTAGAATTATATCTACTTCTGTTTTTTTATTCTCCACCTTGAACCTTCCCGAATTATATAACCAACACATTTTTTTGATCTACACTTGCAAGGAAAATCTTTATAGTCTTGATCAAATGCAAATCCATAATCATAAGTTAGTTCTTCGCCTTTTTTTATATTTCTTATTGCATACACCCAAACTTTTAATCCTGTTCCATATACTTCACAGTTTGGTTCACAAGAATGATTTATCAGTCTCGCAAAGTTGTATTTAAAATCTCCATCAAGGTCATACTTTTTATTTATATTAAAAAGATATATTGCTTTTTCATTGTCAAATTTTGAATTTTTCTCAACTTGTTTTTTGGTTAGAATTTTACCTTTATACTCAATTATTCTAGTTCTATCTTTTATATTTTTACTGGCATACAAGCCTCTATTGTCTATATTAGATTTTTTTATTTTATATAATTTCACTTAAAATACTCAATCAGGATATTATTATAAATATCTGTAAGTTTTTTAAGATCTGAAACAGAAACACATTCATCAACTTTATGCATTGTTTTATTAACGAGACCAAACTCAAGACAAGGTGAAATTTTTCTAATGAATCTTGCATCTGATGTTCCGCCTGTTGTTGAAAACTTAGCATCAATTTTGGTTACTTTTTTGATAACTTTTTTTGCCATATGAATAGTTTTATTTGGTTTGGTTAAAAATGAGTCACCATTAGCTAGGTATCTAATATTAAATTTACATTTATTTTTTTTACATAAATTTTTAACAATTTTATTTATCTTCTTTTTTAAAGAGCTGGATGTGTGAAAATTGTTATATCTAATATTAAATTGAGCCTTTACTTTAGCCGGAATAACGTTATGAGCTTTATTGTCTACATATATACCGGTAAACTCTAAATTAGACGGCTGAAAATTTTTATTTCCTTTATCTAATTTATTTTCTTTTAATTTTTTACAAACACTTATCATAGTATTAATAGGGTTGTTTACAAGATGAGGATAAGCGACATGACCTTGAATTCCTGAAATTTCGATTTTACCTGTAAGGCTACCTCTTCTTCCAATTTTAATCATTTCCCCTAGTTTATTAGGATTTGTAGGCTCACCAACTATACAGAAATTAATTTTTTCTCTTTTATTTATTAGATATTTAACGACTTTTTTTGTTCCATTTATTGCATACCCTTCTTCATCGCCTGTTATTAAGAAACTAATAGACCCATTGAATTTATGTTTATTTTTTAAAAATTTACCTACAGCAGCTATAAAGCAAGCTATAGAACTTTTCATGTCATTTGCTCCTCTTCCAATTAAATGATTTTTTTTAACAATTGGCCTGAAAGGATTTACCGTCCAATCTTTTATATTTCCTGGTGGGACCACATCTGTATGTCCTGCATAACAAAGATTTGGTTGTTTAGTTCCCAACCTAGCGTATAAATTTTTTATAGGTTTGCTTTTTTTATCTTTAAATTCTAAAATTTTGCATTTAAATCCTAATGACTTGAGTTTCTTACTCAAAAAATTTATTGCTCCCGCATCTTTTGGAGTGATGCTAGGAAAACTAATAAGTTCTTTAGCTAATTTTAGTTCATCTATACTAGGCATTAATCTCTCAATAAATCATTAATTGATGTTTTGCTTCTAGTTTTTTCATCAACTTTTTTAACAATTACAGCACAATATAAAGATGGACCATCAGGATTTTTCTTGTTTGGCATTGATCCAGGAACGACTACAGAATAAGCCGGAACTTTTCCATATGTAATTTCACCAGTAACTCTATCAACTATTTTAGTAGATGCTCCAATATAAACACCCATTGAAATTACAGCTCCTTCTTCAACTAGAATCCCTTCTGCAATTTCTGATCTAGCGCCTATGAAACAATTATCCTCAATAATTACTGGTCCAGCCTGCAAAGGTTCAAGAACTCCACCAATACCAGCTCCGCCTGAAACGTGACAATTTTTTCCAACTTGTGCACATGAACCAACAGAAGCCCAAGTGTCAATCATTGTACCTTCATCTACGTATGCACCAAGGTTTACGAAACAAGGCATTAAAACAACTCCTTTAGCTATAAAAGATCCTCTTCTTACAACACCGTTTGGAACGTGTCTGTAGCCGGCTTTTTTCCAATCTTCTTCATCCCATAAAACAGATTTGCCTGGGACTTTATCATACCAAGTTGTGTAAGGACCTTTTGACATCTGCATTTTGTTAATTCTAAAGCTCAACAAAATTGCTTTTTTCACCCACTGATTTACAGACCACTTTCCGTTTTTTTTTTCAGCAACTCTAATATTGCCTTTATCAGTAAGTTCTACCGTTTCATTTATTGCATTTAAAATTTTTCTGTCAGAATTTTCGGAGACATTTTTTTTGTTTTCAAAAGCCTCGTTAATAACTAATTCTAATTCATTTTGTTTCATTTATCTCCTTTAAAAAATTAGCAAGTTTATCGGTTTTATAATTAACAAAATCGGCATCTGAAAATTTTGCTGCCCATGGTTCTTTATTTTTAATCCAAACAGTTTTCATACCCATTTCAAATGCTGGTTTTAAATTTCTTGCTATATCTTCAAAGAATATACAATATTGTGGCTCAATTTTGTAATTTTCTACTAATTTTATGTACGGCTCTTTAGAAGGCTTAGGAATGAATTCTGAGTCTCTTATATCAAATATTCCATCAAAAAGCTTATCAATACCAATTCTTTTAGTTACATTCTCTGCGTGAGCTCTTGAACCATTAGTAAATATAATTTTTTTCCCTCCTAGTTTTTTTATTTCTTCCTCTAAAATCTTATCTTTATTTAAAAACTCTAGGTCAACATCATGCACAAATTCTAGAAATTCATCAGCATCAATTTTATGATTTTTAATCATACCATTTAATGTTGTATTATATTCTTGAAAATAATTTTTCTGAATTTTTCTCGCTTCTTCTGGGCTGGTTTTAAGTTTTTGGGAAATAAATTTTGTCATTTTTTTATCCACTTGGTCAAAAACTTTAGTTGCACCATCGTATAGAGTGTTATCTAAGTCAAATAACCAATACTTAATTTCTTTTAAATTATTCATTTTCTTATTAGTGTTCCAGAACCAGTATCAGAAAATATCTCATGAAGTATTGAATGGGGTTTTCTTCCATCAAGAATAACTACACCTCTTACTCCATTTTCAACCGCATCCACGCAATTTTCTATTTTAGGAATCATACCTCCTTCGACTATCTTCCACTTTATTAAATTCTCAATATCAAAAGGTTTAATTTCAGAAATAAGATTTTTTTTATCATCATAAACACCTTCTACGTTAGTCATTAAAATAAGTCTTCTTGATTTAAGCTTTTTAGCTATAGCACTCGCCGCTGTATCACCGTTAATATTAAAAGTTTGATTATTTTTACCTTTACCTAATGGTGCAATAATTGGAATTTTATTTTTATTGAGCGCTTCTTCTACTAAACCTATATTAATTTTTTTTGGAATTCCTACAAAGCCCAACTCTTCTCTTTCAGGTTCAACTTCAATTATACTATCATTTTTTGTATGAAATGAAGCCGCTTGAGAGCCTAAATTTTTTAAAGAATTTACTATATCTTTATTAAAATCTATTAACACTTCTTCTACAGTATCTATTATGTTTTTATCAGTTACTCTCAATCCATTAATAAATTTTGAAACAATTTTTTTTTTTATCTAATTCCCTTTTAATTCTTGGGCCACCTCCATGTACTACAATGATAGAAAGACCTAATTTATTAAGTACATATATGTCAGAAATAAAATTATTGAAAACCTTTCTGTCTATCAAAACATTTCCACCATACTTTATTACTATTATTTCTTTTTCATATTTTGAGACGTATTTTTGAACAATATTAATATCTGGAGCTTTTTCAGGCCAAAATTTTTTTATTTCATCTAAAGAAATTTCTTTCGACATTTAATTTGTTTTGACTTTTGTCTGTCTCATTATTACCCACTGTTGTGCAATAGTTAGAATATTATTTATTGTCCAATACACTACTAATCCGGATGGGAAAGAAGCTAAAATGATAGTCAAAAAAAGTGGAAAAAAAGCAAAAATTTTTGCCTGAACTGGATCAGCTGGAGCCGGGTTTAATTTTTGCTGAACCCACATTGAAGCTCCCATTAAGATAGGCCAAATACCTATAATTAAGAAACTTGGTGGATCCCAAGGAATTAATCCAAATAAATTAAATATAGTTGTGGGATCTTTATCAGATAAATCTTTTATCCATCCGAAAAAAGGCTGGTGTCTCATTTCTAAGGATATAAATAACATTTTATAAATTGCAAAAAAGAAAGGTATTTGTATTAAAATTGGCAAACAACCAGACGCTGGATTAATTTTTTCTTTTCTATAAAGAGCCATCATTTCTTGCTGAAGTTTAACCTTATCTTCTTTATGTAATTCTTTTAACCTCATCATTTCAGGTTGAACTGCTTTCATTTTTGCCATAGATCTGAATGAGTAATTTGCTAGCGGAAAAAATACTAACCTTATCGCAATTGTAATTATAACTATTGCAAATCCAAAATTTCCTGAAAATTTAAATAAATAATCAATAATAAAAAAAAGTGGTTTTGTAAAAAAATAAAACCAACCCCAATCAATAACTAAGTCAAACTTATTTATATTTTCATTTGCGGCATATGAATCTATAGTCTCCACCTCTTTAGCAGCAACGAACAATTTAACTTTATTAGAATTATTAGAAGAGGGATTAATGATTGTTGGATTGTTTAAAATATAATTAGCCTTAAAAGAGTCGTTGTATAAAAAAGTTGATTTAAAGTTTTCTCCTTTTGCAGGCACTAAAGCCATAACCCAAAATTTATCTGTAATACCTAACCAACCCTCATCAGCCTCTCTAACTATTTTTTTTTCTTCAATATCGTCATAATCATCTTCTTTTAATTCTTCATCAAAAACTCCAATAAATCCCTCATGAGAAATATAAAAATTTTGTATATCGTCTGGAATTTTGTTTCTGGTCAATTGAGCATATGGGTAAAGTTCAATTGACGAGCTTGTTTTATTTTGAACTTGTTGGGTAATTTTAAAAAGAAATTTGTCGTCTAGTTCTATTATCTTTTTAAATGTTATTCCATTACCATTATTCCATTGCAAAGTAACAGGATTATTTTCACCTAGAATATTGTTTCCAACTACATCCCATACAGTTTCCTTAGTAGGTACTTTAATTTTATTATTTATGCTAGTCCAACCAGTTTCTGCATAAAAACCATCTTTAGTTTCAGCTGGATTTAAAAATTCTACGTTTTTTTTATTTTTTAAATTTTGTTTATGTTTTTTAAAAGAAACATCATCTATTAGACCACCTTTTAAAGAAATAGATCCAATGATATTCTTATTTTCAATTTTTACTCTTTTTGATTTATTAATTGATTCTTCTCTGGATATTACTTTAACTTTTAAATCATTATCTATACTAGGCGTAATATTATTTTCATTCTTTTTAATTTCTTGATTTTGTGAAAAACTTTTATTCGTTTGTTTTGGTGTTTCAAAAAAAGCTGCCCAGAAAAGTAAAACAGACATTGATAGTGCAATTGCAATAAATACATTTTTATTATCCATTTTTAATTTCCTTATTGTTTTTTAACTTCCAAGAAGTTTTTTTTGGAATAGGAACAAAGTCTACTCCATCCCCACCACCAAGTTTTTTTATTGGATGGCATTTTAAAATTCTCTTGAAGCCAAGTAAAAGACCACTTGAAAAACCATGTTTTTCTAATGACTCAATAAAATAGTCAGAGCAAGAAGGTAGATACCTGCACCTATTTCCAAGCAAAGGAGAGATAAAAAACTGATAAAACTTTATTATTAAAATTATAATTTTTGTCATTTTATTTTTTTAATTTACTAAAACTTTTCTCCATTAATTGCATTAACACATCTTGTTTTTGAGTATAAGCATAAGATTTTCCGAAAACTATATAAGTGTAATCTTTATTAATTGCACCTCTTTTTTTTACTAATTTTTGAACAATTGCTTTTAATTTCCTCCTAATTTTGTTTCTTTTAACTGCATTTCCAATTTTCTTTTTCATTACAAAACTTATAAGTAAATTGGTTTTAATTTTTGGTTTATAAAAATTTTTGGCAGCAAAAATTGAATAATACTCTGAGTGTATTTTAATTTCTTTTAATGTTTTTCTAAATTGGCTGCTTTTTTTTAAACTTTCAAGCTTAACCATTTTTAGTTATGTTGAAATTGTTTTTCGACCTTTAGCACGCCTTCTGGCTATCAATTGTCTGCCTGCTTTAGTTGACATTCTTGCCCTGAATCCATGTCTTCTTTTTCTGACTAAATTACTTGGTTGATAAGTTCTTTTCATAAATATTTAAAGGTATATATTTTAATTGTTGTGTAATGTACAGATAAATTATGAGCAAATCTCTTAAATTATTTTTAGGAATATCTTATATCATAATCTTATTTGTTTTCTTATATTTCATCTTTTCGTTCATAGAGGTAACTCGTTTAGATGATTTTCTTTATTATAAACAATTGCAAACAAATCTAGAAAATAAGATTAGTAGTAATTTTTATATTAATGTTTCAATTTTTTTTCTATTTTGTGTTATATGGGTATCACTACTAGGGTTTGGAACTCCTATATTGCTTGTATCAGGAATTTTGTTTGGAAAATGGATTGGAACTTTAATTTCAGTTGTATCTATTTCTGTTGGAGCGTTGATTCTTTATTTAATAGCAAATTTTTTTTTTAAAAATTTAGTTCATAATTTGCTAGAGAAAAGAATTTCTAATTACATACATCTTTTTAAAAAAAATGAGTTTAATTATTTTCTAATATTTAGACTTGCCGGAGGTCTTGGCATTCCTTTTGGTTTACAGAATGTCTTACCTGTTATTTTTAATATAAAAAAGATAAATTATTTTCTTGCTAGTCTTATTGGATTCGCTCCAATGTTTTTTATTTGGAATACAATCGGTTCAGGTTTAAATGAATATATAAAGCAAGCAAACGATTTCAGTATAATTAATTTAATATTAAATAAAGAGATTTATTTGCCAATAATCTTATTTTTAGTTTTAATGGGTATTTCAATAATCATTAAGAAAAAGATATTCGACACTAAAAACTAATAAATTTACACTGGGTTAGGTTGTATATTAAGTTTAATATGTGATTGATGCCGTAATTATGTCTTTATTGTTTATAAATATAAAATTAATGAGATCAAGATACTTGCATAAAATCAATTCAAGAAGTAAAAATAAGATTAAATGAAGGAGCGCTTATTATGGGAATTCACTATGATTACAAATCTACTCGCGGTGATAAAGCTATGAAAAAAGAAGCTAAGCGTAAAGCGCGAATTGAACAAAGAAGGGCTAAGAAATCTAGTAACAATCCTCGACCATCAGAGGAAAAACAAATGCACGACATAGATAGACCTATCACCCTTGAGGATTTAACAAACCCAGATAAAAATTAATTTTTATATGAAATCTTTTGAACAGAAAGATTCCTTATTAAAAATTCGTGAAAATTCATTAAAGAGAAATTTAAAAAAAAGAAAAAAATTTAAAAAAAAAACAAAAAAAAATGACAGTTTTATCAGACAAATGGATTAAAAAAGCTGCCAAAAGCGGCATGATAAAGCCCTTTGTGAACAAACAAATAAGAAAAGGAAAAATTTCATTTGGGCTCTCTTCTTATGGTTATGATGCTAGAGTTTCTAATGAATTTAAAATATTTACTAACGTAAATTCTGGAATTGTAGACCCGAAAGTTTTTAAAAAAGAGAGTTTTATTACCAAAATTGGTAAAGAGTGCATAATACCTCCAAATTCTTTCGCATTAGCTAGAACAATAGAGTACTTCAAAATTCCGGAAGATGTTTTAGTTATTTGTCTTGGAAAATCAACTTATGCGAGATGTGGTATTATAGTTAATGTAACCCCTTTAGAGCCTGGTTGGGAAGGACATGTTACATTAGAATTTTCCAACACCACTCCTTTACCTGCTAAGATTTATGCAAACGAGGGTGTTTCTCAATTTGTATTTATTAAAGGAAATGAGAAACCTAATATTAGCTACGCCAAAAGAAAAGGCAAGTATATGAAACAAAAAGGCGTTACTCTTCCTAAGATTTAACATCTTAAATGCAAAAATTATTGATCAACGGAAAAAAAGAATTATCTGGAAAAATCTCAATATCCGGATCAAAGAACTCAACATTACCAATTTTAGCAGCAACAATTTTATCCAATAAAGCAAAATTAACTAATGTGCCTTTAGTCAAAGATATTTTTACAATGGTTAAATTATTGGATTTTATTGGTTTGAAAACTAAAATTGATAAAAAAAAAAATATAATTGAAGTTTTAAATATTAATAAAAACATAAAAACTTTAGCACCTTACAAACTTGTAAAAACTATGAGAGCAGGAGTTTTGGTTCTAGGACCGTTATTGGCTAAATATAAAAAAGCTAAAATTTCACTTCCTGGGGGTTGCGCTATTGGAACTAGACCAGTCAACCTACATCTATTTGCATTAAAAAAACTTGGAGCAAAAATAAAAATAAAAAATGGTTATATTATTGCTGAAGCTAAACACGGTCTTAAGGGAACAAAAATTATTTTTCCTAGTATTTCTGTAGGAGCAACTGAGAATGCCCTATTAGCTGCATTTACGGCTAGCGGAGAAACAGTTTTGAAAAATTGCGCGATTGAACCCGAGGTTAAAGATTTAGTAAAATTTTTAAATAAATTAGGAGGAAAAATTAAGATTTCAGGAAGAAAAATTATTATCGCTGAGTGTAAAAAAATTAGTACTAATATGAAACATGAAATTATTTTTGACAGGATCGAACTAGGTACATACATGATAGCAGCGGCTTTGGTTGGTAAAAATATTACATTTAATAAAATAGACCCAAACTTAATTAAGTATGAAATTAATATTTTAAAAAAGATGGGCGTTAGACTAAAAATTAGAAAATCTAAAATCGAAGTTTTTAAAAGTAATAACATAAAAAAGATAAATGTTTCAACCAAGCCTTACCCAGGTTTTCCAACTGATTTACAAGCCCAATTAATGGTTTTAATGACACGAGCTACTGGAGTATCAACAATAAAAGAAAGTATTTTTGAAAATAGATTTATGCATGTGCCTGAGTTAAAAAGAATGGGAGCTAATATAGAAATAAAGCATAAAAAGGCTATGGTAAAAGGACCTTCAAATTTAACTGGGGCGGAGGTTATGGCAACAGATTTAAGAGCTTCAGTAAGTTTGGTTTTGGCTGGCTTAGTTGCTGATAACAGGACAATTATTAATAGAATATATCATCTTGATAGAGGCTATGAGACCCTTGAAAAAAAATTGAAAAATTGCAAAGCACGTATTAAAAGAATTTAATGTGAAAGCTAAAAACTTAAAATTAATAGCAAAAACTGATGAAGATCTTAAAATTATTTCAGCTCATCTTCAAGACTCAATTGTTAACATTTCAAACATAGCAAATCTTAAAAAAAATAAAATTTTTTTAATGCAACTAAATAGATTTATGTGGGAAGATATTGAAAAAGGAGTTTTTAGAAAAAATAAGAGAATTAGAACGATATTAAAATTTGAAAATGTAATTGAAGTTAATTCCAAAAATATCAGCCAGACTAATAAAGATAAATTTTTAGATTTCTTAGCTATCGAATGCAAGCAGATGCCTGACAACAATTTGGAAATGAAATTAATATTTTCTGGAGACTCAGTAATACGGGTGGTAACTGAAGTAATCGAAGTAACTTTAGACGATCAAGGAGAGCCATGGGACACAAAAAATAAGCCAAAACACAAAGTTTTATAGTGCTTGAATATTTCAATGAATTTAAAAAAATTTAAAATAGACATTGAAAGATTAAGTTCTTTAGATATAAATCTAACACGATATTTAAAAAAAAGGATTTTTAATTGGCTAAACAAGAAACTCTAGAATTTAAAGGCAAAGTAACAGAATTGTTACCGAACGCTATGTTTAGAGTTAAACTTGAAAATAACCATGAAATTTTAGCCCACACAGCTGGAAAATTAAGAAAGAATAGAATAAGAGTTTTAGCAGGTGATAATGTAATGGTTGAAATGACACCATACGATTT
>MDTB01141797.1_pt1 | contig 22281 bp, 20 predicted proteins | sample 811161 | NCBI WGS metagenome assembly MDTB01 (sample SAMN05326650, study PRJNA326480) | marine metagenome | isolation source: seawater | place: Mediterranean Sea | collected 2009 | reverse complement strand
TTAAAAATGCTTCCAAAGCTTCAGACATCTTTTGCATAGCATCACCTCTGTGCGATAACCCTAAAACTGAGTCGCGACCAGCCTCGTGACAATCTGCTACTCTTGTATTCGGTATATCTGCTTCAGATACTTTACTTCCCGTTCCGACGTCAACTATGAGAGCTTCGATTCGATTTTTTGAGATAATTTCTTTTAAATAGAAAAGTTCATCCGATTTCGTATCACAAGTACCAACAATATATATTTTTTTCATTTATATTATCCCCAGTTGCCTCTGAAATGCGTTTATTTTTAAAGTCTGACAATCAAAATCTAAATTTTGTATTTGGTCTTCAGTTTTTTTTCCAACTTTTCAATGTGACAAACAATTAGTTCGGTAAAGATAATGGACTAAATAAAAGAAATAAACAATAAATAAAGCGGCTTTTATCAGCACCCCCAAGTCTAAAAGCTTTTCCCATCTGCATTTTTGTGAGATTTCAATGGGTAAATGATATTCGTAAAGGAATGTATGCGATAAGTGAGGCATTACTTAGTTTGCTCTATCGCTTGACAGTTCTTGCTGAACTGTTTATCTCGGTAAAGACAAAATTTTATTTGTTTGAGTGCATAAGTTAGTGTATGCTGCTGCTTGATATAAAGTACAGACAATAATAGTTGTTGGCAGCACTGTCTCTTTTGATCTTACAATATACTATTTTGTTAAATAAAATTTCTTGGGAGAAACGGAGAGTATAATGAATGTTGAAAATATGGCTTATGAAAAGCTTAGTTTTAGATTTAAAGAAAAGTACGGTAATTTTATAAATGGTAAATTTGTTGATCCGGTGGATGGTCAATGGTTTGATAATATAACTCCAGTGACTGGAAAAGTACTGTGTAAAGTTGCTCGGTCTAATGAGGCCGATATAAATAAAGCGCTTGATGCTGCTCATGCTGCTAAGGACGCTTGGGGAAAAACTAGTTACACAGAAAGAAGCATTATCTTAAATAAGATTGCTCAGGTAATTGAAGATAACCTTGATATGCTTGCTGAGGTAGAAACATGGGATAATGGTAAAGGAATAAGGGAGACTACTGCAGCTGATTTGCCGCTTGGAGTTGACCATTTTCGTTACTTTGCGGGCGTGATTAGAGCGCAAGAAGGATCGATGGGCGAAATTGATAATGATACCGTATCATATCAGATACAAGAGCCATTGGGCGTGGTCGGACAAATTATCCCTTGGAATTTCCCACTTTTGATGGCAATTTGGAAAGTAGCTCCAGCGCTTGCTGCGGGTAACTGTATTGTCCTGAAAGCCGCAGAGCAGACACCTGCTTCGATTATGGTTTTGATGGAATTAATTGGCGATCTACTTCCAAAGGGAGTTCTTAATATTGTTAATGGGTTCGGTTTAGAGGCGGGAAAGCCTTTGGCTTCAAGCACAAGAATCGCTAAAATTGCGTTCACGGGTGAAACAACCACTGGCAGACTTATCATGCAATATGCGAGTCAAAATTTAATCCCTGTCACTTTAGAATTAGGGGGTAAATCACCAAACATATTTTTTAAAGATGTGTGCCAGGCCGACGATGAATTCTTTGACAAAGCGGTTGAAGGGTTTGTAATGTTTGCTCTAAATCAAGGTGAAGTTTGTACGTGTCCTAGCCGTGCTTTAATTCATGAAGATATATATGATCAATTTATGGAAAAAGCTTTGAAGCGTACCGAAGCAATTATTCAGGGCGACCCGCTTGACTCAGCTACTATGATTGGTGCTCAGGCATCAAGTGAACAGTTCGAGAAAATCAAGTCTTACCTCGATATTGGAAAGAAAGAGGGTGCGGAAGTTCTCACTGGAGGTGAAGCAAATTCATTACCGGGTGATCTAGCTGGTGGTTACTATATAAAACCAACGATATTCAAAGGTCACAATAAAATGAGGATTTTCCAAGAAGAAATTTTTGGACCAGTTGTATCAGTAACTACATTTAAGACGGATGAGGAGGCTCTTTCTATCGCAAATGATACTCTTTATGGTTTAGGTGCAGGTATCTGGAGCAGAGACGTCAACACTTGTTACAGGTTCGGTCGCGCTATTGAAGCCGGTCGAGTTTGGACAAATTGTTATCACGCCTATCCAGCTCATGCAGCCTTTGGCGGTTACAAGCAGTCAGGAATTGGACGTGAAACTCATAAGATGATGCTAAGCCATTATCAGAAGACTAAAAACCTTCTTGTAAGTTACAACCCTAACAAATTGGGTTTCTTCTAACAATATTATTGGGGCGCGGTACGTGTGCCGCGCTCCGATAAGAACAATTTGGAGAGTAATTCATGCTTGACGAGAAACTAAACCAAGTTGAGGCAACTGAAGCAGCTATCAAACTGATTCGGGAAATTGAATATGATCATGGTGCAGTAATGTTCCATCAGTCTGGTGGATGTTGTGACGGTTCGTCCCCAATGTGTTACCCAGAAGGAGAATTTTTACTTGCGGATCATGACGTGAAGATGGGAGAAGTCGGAGGTGTTCCTTACTATATTGGCGGATTACAATTCGAGGCTTGGAAGCACACTCGTCTAACACTTGATGTCGTTGAAGGTCAGGGTGGGATGTTTTCTTTAGATAATGGCCGTGGCAAGAGATTCATTATTAAATCAGACCTTTGTGAAATATAGTATAGAAATAAGGATTTAATTTGAATTTTACTGGTAAGAACCGCTTATTTCTTATCCGATTTCAGTATTTTGAGCTTTATGCTTTCATTAAAAGATATAGATAGTGACCCTCTTAAACCTGCTTACAGGTATTGTTTTTGTGTTGAAATCTTTTGGTATTTTGTCTTTCTTCTTATTATCCTGGTCTTGCTCTTGATATCGGCAACAAACTTGAAATTCCTCAGCTATCACTTTAATTTTTAGCGATTAGTATTTTTTTGCTGGCAATGTTAGAAGTGTTTTGCTCTAGAGAAATTAGACGACAAAAAAAGTATGTTTTGTTTATTGCATTAAGTGATGATTCGGAATTATGAATTGTAGCGTATAAGTTGGAGTTTTTTATGACAGAAGTAACCGTTGGTATAGTTGCAAATCCGATTTCGGCTCGAGATATTCGAAGAATAGTTTCGTATGCTGGCAACCTAACCATTAACGACCGAGCTAATATCGTCCTAAGACTGTTAAGTGGTTTAGCAAAAGCTGGTGTCGACAGGGCACTCATTATGCCCGAAAATGGAGGTATTAGGCAGCAACTGTTGAAAACTATCGAGAGGGAAAAAATAAATAAAAATGTTATGTTTCCAGAGATAGAATATTTAGAGATGCCGATAACTGCCTCGTCTGAAGATAGTTTTACTGCTACAAAGATGATGAGAGAACGGAATGTAAATGCGATTCTGGTTCTTGGAGGTGACGGAACACATAGATGTGTTGTGTCAGAGTGTGGCGATATTCCAATAAGTGGAATATCGACAGGAACTAACAATGCGTTCCCTGAAACCAGAGAACCTACAGTCACCGGTCTTGGCGTTGGGTTGGCTGCAACCAAGCAAGTGCCAGGCGAAATCTCTTATTATTTAAACAAGCGGTTAGATGTTTACAAAAACAAAGTGAAAGAAATTGCGTTAGTTGACGTTGCAATAGTTACTGAAAAATTTATTGGGGCTAGGGCGATTTGGAAAACGGATAACTTTAGAGATTTATTTGTAACTTTTGGAGAGCCGGAAGGGATCGGAATGTCATCAATCTATGGACTTTTGTCGCCTTTATCGAGACGAGAGTCAGAGGGTGGCAGAGTAGTCTTATCTCCTGTTGATACGGGTGTGGCGACTGTCTCTGCTCCTATTGCTCCTGGTCTAATTAAAACGGTGGGTGTGGAACGGGTTGAGAGGCTAAAAGCAAATATATCCTATCGTCCAAGTGTGTCCTCTGGCTCAATAGCACTTGATGGCGAACGAGAAATAACGTTTAGTGAACAAGATGAAGTGACGATTTGGTTACGGCCTGATGCGTTTCGTACAATAAATGTTCCGGCCTGTATGGAATACGCTGCAAAAAAAGGTTTATTTCATACTAGGCAATCGGGATAACTTAGCATATTATTAAGACAACACATTTTAATTTTTAAGGGAGAAAAAAATGAGTAATCCATTTCCACTCGATAAAGATCAGTTGCTTTATGCATATGAGACAATGAAAACGATACGTGATTTTGAAGAGCGTGTTCACGTTGAGTTTTCAAAAGGAGGTATACCGGGCTTTGTTCATTTGTATGCTGGAGAGGAAGCGTCTGCAGTAGGAATTATGATGCATCTGCATGATAAAGATAGAATAGCCTCGACCCATAGGGGACATGGTCACTGTATCGCAAAAGGTGTAGACGTTAAAGGCATGATGGCCGAAATTTATGGTAAGGCGACGGGTTCTTGTCATGGTAAGGGCGGGTCGATGCACATTGCTGATTTGTCAAAAGGAATGATGGGAGCAAACGGAATTTTAGGTGCTGGAGCTCCACTAGTGTGTGGCGCTGGTCTTGCTGCGCAAAAATTAGGTCATGACGGTGTGGCGATTAGTTTTGTTGGTGACGGCGCATCTAACCAAGGCACATTTTTGGAGAGTTTAAATCTTGCGGCAGTTTGGAATTTGCCTTGTATTTTCGTAGTAGAAAATAATGGCTATGCTGAGTCGACGGCTGTGGAGTGGGCCGTGGCGACTGATTCTTACGTAGACAGAGCCACGGGCTTTGGGTTGCCTGGAGTTACAGTTGATGGGCTCGACTTTTTTGCCGTTCATGAAGCTGCTGGTGAAGTAATAAAAAGAGCACGTGAAGGAGCTGGGCCATCATTACTAGAATGTAAAATGATAAGATTTTATGGTCATTTTGAAGGTGACGCACAGTTGTATCGCGCTGAAGGCGAGCTTGATGATATAAGAAAAAATAAAGACTGTTTAAAAATGTTTGCTGAGAAAGTAACTGGTGCTTCTGTAATTTCTGAGTCTGAATTGAAATCGATTGATGATAAGGTTGGAGCATTGATTGATGAAGCAGTCATGGAAGCTGAAAAAGCACCTGTTCCTACTGTGGATCAGCTTACTACCGATGTTTATGTTGACTATAATTAATAACTTATACGGAGAAAAAATATGGCACGAATGCTAAGTATTAAAGACGCAATAAATGAGGCTTTAGATCAAGAAATGTCTCGCGACCCAACGGTAATAATGATGGGAGAAGACATCATTGGGGGAACAGGAGCAGATGGTGAAGAAGATGCTTGGGGAGGTGTTCTTGGAGTATCAAAGGGTTTGTTTCATAAGCATCCTAAGCAAATGATGGACACTCCGCTGTCGGAAAGCGCATACGTTGGAGCAGCAATTGGCGCAGCTACAACTGGTCTGAGGCCAGTAGCAGAACTTATGTTCATTGATTTTATGGGTGTTTGTTTTGATCAGATGTTCAATCAGGCAGCCAAATTTAAATATATGTTTGGTGGCAAAGCGGAAACACCTGTGGTGATAAGAGCGATGTGTGGTTCTGGTTTTAGGGCTGCTGCTCAGCACAGCCAAATGCTGACGCCTCTGTTTGCACACATTCCAGGTTTAAAATGTGTCTGCCCTTCGAACGCATATGATACTAAAGGTCTCTTGATACAAGCCATAAGGGATAATGATCCAGTTATTTTTCTAGAGCATAAGAATCTATATCCAGATGAAGCTGATGTGCCTGAAGAGGCGTACGCTATTCCATTTGGTGAGGCAAGCGTCAGCAGAGAAGGAAGCGATTTGACTATAGTCACTTATGGTCAAATGGTTAAGCGTTCTCTTGAAGCAGCCGATACATTGGCAAAGAACGGTATTGAAGCTGAAGTAATTGACTTAAGAAGTATTTCGCCAATAGATATGGATACTGTTATCGAAAGTGTTGAAGCCACAGGAAGACTGCTATGTGTTGATGAAGCAAACCCTCGCTGCTCAATCGCTGCCGACGTTTCTGCAGGAGTTGCTCAGGAGGCATTTGGGGCTCTTAAAGGGCCAGTTAGAATGGTTACGTCTCCTCATTCGCCTGTACCGTTTACGCCCTCACTGGAAGATGCTTATGCCCCATCAACAGATACTATTACGAGTGTAGCAACAAGTATGGTGAAAGGTTAATCAGAATGAGTGATCTAATTATTCCAGTCGTTATGCCCAAATGGGGTTTAACCATGAAGGAAGGACTACTGGCTGCGTGGCACATTGACGAAGGTGATACTATTGAACCCGGAGACGACGTAATGGACGTGGAAACAGACAAAATAGCAAATGTTGTGGAGGCTGTTGACGGTGGCTTACTTAGGAGGAAAGTTGGTGAAGAAGGAAAGACTTACCCTTGTCAAGCGATATTGGGTATTCTTGCTCCCGAGGGAGTTTCCGACTCTGAAATTGACGAGTTCCTTGATAATTACGTTATGCCAGAAATTGAAGAAGATGAAGCTGATACAGGACCTACCTATGAGTATGCCGATCTTTCGTGTGGTCGTATAAGGTATGAGCATAGAGACGGTGAAGGAACGCCAATTGTTTTAGTGCATGGATTTGGAGGAGATCTAGGTAATTGGATATTTAACATTGATGCGCTTGCTGCACATGGGCCTGTTTATGCCTTAGATTTACCAGGCCATGGTCAATCTGTGAAAAATGTTGAAAATCCCAGTGTTGCTATGCTCGTAAACACTCTCAACGAGTTTTTGGACTCGGTTGGAGTAGCTAATGCGCATTTTGTTGGGCATTCTATGGGTGGTTTGGTGTCTGGGAAGCTTGCGCTTGATCATAGTGATAAAGTAGCATCATTATGTTTAATTGGATCAGCAGGGTTGGGTTCTGAAATAAACGGTGATTACATAAATGGCTTTGTTGAAGCGTCAAGTCGTAAACAGTTGAAACCGAACCTAGTTCACCTTTTTAATGATTCTAGCCTTGTAAACAGGTCAATGATTGATGATCTGATGAAATATAAGAGACTGGATGGTGTTCAGGACTTCATAAAAAGTCTATCGAAGGATATGTTTCCTGATGGACAACAGAATCTTCAGATTGGGTCTGATTTATCCAAGAGTGAAAAGAAAATTTTAGTGATTTGGGGTGAAACCGATGCTATAATTACTTCTAGTCATGCGAATTCGATTGATGGTGCTACAGTTCATATTATTCAGGGCGCTGGGCACAATGTGCAGCTGGAGCAAGCATCAAAAGTTAATGAACTAATTATTGGACACGTTTCTTAATCTTTTGGTGGATTTAGTCGTACTGTAATTGTTTGCAGCCTTTCTTTATTATTAAAGTTAGGCTGCAAAATTTTAGCTTTGTATACGTAGAAAGATAGCAAAAAAGTGTGATGGGATATTTTGTAACGACTCGCTTAGATATCGTTTTGCTGATTCATACTCAATATTAATGGATCACGCACAAATTTTTAGGGATTGTTTGCGCTGAACAAGTAACTGAAAATGTTTTGCATAACTTTAAGCAATAAAGGAGATCTGATTAATATGGTACAAAATTTATACCCTCCATCTAATTTATACCCTCCATCTAAAGAGTGTGGAGATAATGCTTTGATTAACTCCACAAAATATGAAGAAATGTACAATTTCTCCGTTCAGGATCCTGTGAACTTTTGGCGTCAGCAAGGAAAAAAACTACAGTGGATTAAAGATTATACGTTAGTAAAAAACGTTAATTACTCCTATCCAGATATTTCTATCAAATGGTTTGAAGATGGTGTTTTGAACGCATCAGTTAATTGTGTTGACAGACATTTAGAAAAACAGGGTGATGCGACAGCTATAATTTGGGAGTCAGATGACCCGAACATTAGTAAGAAGATATCGTATTCAGAGTTATCAAAGAACGTAAATAAGCTAGCTAATGTTTACAAATCATTTGGCCTCACAAAAGGTGATAGAATAATTCTTTACCTGCCAATGATCCCTGAGGCTGCATATGCGATGTTGGCTTGTGCGAGAATTGGCGCTATTCACTCAATTGTATTCGCAGGATTTTCGGCTGAAGCTTTGGCAAGTCGAATTCAGGATTGCGAGGCTAAATTAGTAGTAACGGCTGACGAAGCGCCTAGGGGTGGAAAAAATACGCCTTTAAAAAGTAATGTCGATGAAGCTTTAAAAATTTCTGGTGATGTTACAACGCTAGTTGTACAAAGAACGGGAGCTGATGTAACAATCGTATCTGGCAGAGATCATTTGTATTCCGAAAAAATGAATCAGGTTGAAACATATTGTGAACCGGAACCTCTAAACTCTGAAGATCCCCTATTTATTTTGTATACCTCGGGCTCAACTGGTAAACCTAAAGGCGTTCAGCATTCTACAGCTGGCTACCTTTTATATGCAGCAATGACACATGAGTATGTCTTTGATTATAAAAAGGGTGACATTTATTGGTGTACTGCAGATATTGGTTGGGTTACAGGTCACAGCTATATTGTCTATGGGCCATTAGCCAATGGTGCTACTACGCTTATGTTTGAAGGAGTGCCTACCTATCCAACTGCATCTCGCTTCTGGCAGGTTTGTGAAAAGCATAAGGTTAATCAATTTTATACTGCACCGACTGCGTTGCGTGCTCTAATGGGGCAGGGAGACAAATATGTAGAGGCTTGCGACCTTTCAAGTTTAAGGATTCTTGGTTCGGTTGGAGAACCAATAAATCCAGAGGCTTGGAATTGGTATAACAGAGTTGTTGGCAAACAGAAATGTCCCATAGTGGATACTTGGTGGCAAACTGAAACGGGGGGAATTTTAATAACTCCATTGCCCGGCGCTACTTCAACTAAACCTGGTTCCGCTACCAAACCTTTTTTTGGTATATGTCCAGTTATATTGGATCCGACGACAGGTAAAGAGTTGGCGGAGGTTGAAAGTGAAGGAGTATTGGCAATTAAAGATAGCTGGCCCGGTCAAATGAGAACGGTTTATGGCGATCATAAGAGATTTGTAGATACTTACTTTTCTGATTATAAGGGCTATTATTTTTCTGGTGACGGGTGTAGGCGGGATTCTGATGGTTACTATTGGATTACTGGTAGAGTTGATGATGTTATAAATATTTCGGGGCACCGCATGGGTACTGCAGAGGTTGAAAGTGCCTTAGTGGCGCACCCGATGGTTAGTGAGAGTGCGGTGGTTGGTTTCCCTCATCCTATCAAAGGTCAGGGAATCTACGCGTACGTCACATTAATGGCAGAAGTCAGTTCGTCGGATGAGCTTAGGAAAGAACTGGAGCTTTGGGTTAGAAAAGAAATAGGACCTATTGCCAAACCAGATCTAATTCAGTGGGCTCCAGGGCTGCCTAAAACAAGATCGGGAAAAATAATGAGGCGTATCCTCAGGAAAATTGCCGAAAATGATTATGGTTCGTTGGGAGATATCTCTACCTTAGCTGATCCAACCGTTGTTGAGGACTTAATAAAAAATAAGATGAATAATGGCTAATTTCCCTTTGCAGAGTAAAATCAATTCTTATCTTTTTAGCAAAAAATGACTTGACGTAATGTTTAAATGTCTGAATATTAAGATGTTAAAGAAGTTATATGAAACCAAAAAAACCTTCTGTTAGGAAATTCTCACATTTCCTGATAATAAGTATAATTTTAAATTTTTAACGGTATTTCGTGATAAAGGAACTTGCAATAGAGATAAACAGAATTTAGAACAAGAGAGGCAGTTTTTAAAAAAGGGTTGAGAAGATACAGGTTTTGAACTTAAACTACTTAAATTATAGGTTAAAAATTGTCGAGAAGGCTAACTTGAAAAGATATTAACAAAAGATATTGACAAAAATTGTCGGCAAGCGGTCATTTTTTAATTGAAGTAATGCTCGTTATTTGTAAGATGTCGATGTATCGGAAACCAGGAGTGGGTAACATGGTGATTTTATTGCTTCTGGATATTACACAAAGAACCTTAGGGAGAAAGTAATGACTAAAAATTTGATTACGCCTAAAAATGAAGATCGTAGAGATTTTTTAAAGAAGACTTCTGCGTTAGTGGGAGCCTCGACAGCAGCTGGTTTGGGATCGTTTGCCGTCCCAGCATTTGCGGGTGCTCACGGATTAGCTGCTGGGATGACTGGTGGGCCTACAGGATTTGAAGGAGCTGAAAGGTTTCAATACAATTCCGATATGTCTGAAGGTCGATGTATTGAGGGTATAAAGAACTTGCCTGCGGATAAAAAACCCGCAAAGCTTTCAATGTTGCTTACTGATGGAGCTATTGGGCAGATAACAAAGCCTTTTCCAGTCGGTAAAGTGGGACCTCTTGGACCTTTTCCTGAGGGTGCACCTTCGGTGAAAGAAGTATGGGAAAGAGAAACCGGTATTGAGATTGACATAATTGGTGCTCCTGCAGAAGACATTTTTAAGAAAGTTATGCAGGACGTAACTACCGGTTCAGGTACTTTTGATATCTACACAGGCCCATGGAATTCAACGGGAGACTTAGTAGCTTCAGGTGGAGCTGTGAACTGTAATGAATACGTTGCAAAGTATCAGCCAGATTGGGCGGATCCAGAGCGTGGCACTCCATCTAAAGAGATGGAACAGTTGCTATACACTTATGGAGGTAACTATCATTCATTTAGTCTTGATGGAGATTTTCAGACTTGGTTTTACCTTAAAGCTTTATACGAAGATGCAACTATTAAGGGTAAGTTTTCTGATAAATATGGGGTTGAGCTTGATACACCTGTTACTTGGGAAGATGTTGACCGTATTTCTGAGTTTTTTACCGGCTATGAAGGGCCAAATGGTACCATGTATGGTAATGGTAACCTAATGAGTCCTTTCTGGGGTCTTGCAACTTTTTACGCCCGATTCGCATCGATGGAGCATCCGAATTTTTACTACTTTGATGAAGATGGTAAGCCAATGCTTAATAGCGAAAAGGGTTTAGAGGCTGGTAACAAGCACGTAGAGAGTTATAAGTGGACACCGCCAGATTCTCTAACATTCACATGGGCAGAAGCTTACGGCACAATGTGGAATCTTAAGATACCTCATACTTCAATATACACTAATATTGTTAAGTTTGGTGACGGTTATAATACTGATGGTACACCGAAGAGTTTGGCTACTGGAATGATTAGTTCTCATCTTCCTCCTGGAACAAGAATCGGTAATAAGGTTAACAGACGATCAGTACTATACTATCACATTACCGGTTGGGTTGCTTCGAAAAGTAAGTATCCTGAGGCAGCTTATTTGTTCATGCAGTGGTTAAGTTCTACGAGAACCTATACATGGATGTGTGGAAACCCGGGTGGTTACTTTGACCCAATGCAACAGGCTAATTTTAAAGAGCCACTTTGTGAGGCGACATATCATCCATATTCAATGGATAAAATCCCGAAAACTATTGCTAGATCAGCACCATCAATTAACTTCGCAGGCCAGACTTCTTTGGATAATGCGCTTGATGAGGAGCTGCAAGCAGCAATTACTGGTCAGAAAAGTGCTACTGAAGCTATGGAAGCTGCTCAGAAGAAGTGGGAGAAAATCCTTAAGAAGCAAAAGCGTAATGGTATTTTAGAAAACATTGCAGCTAGTAGATTAACATTTCCTTCAATCATTGATGACGTCTAGGATTTTGTTTTAAAAAAGCGTGTAGGGCGGCCTATAGTTTGGGTCGCCCCTTATATTATATATTTTTAGAATGGTGGGTAAAAAGTGAAATCATCTCCAGTTTCAATTTTCATAAAATATTGTTTTATAATTCTGGCTACAGCGGTAGTGTTTTATCCGAGCTTATGGATGATTACTATGGCGTTCAAGCCATATCCTGAGTGGACTACGGTTGGGGCTGGGCTATCTTGGTTTCCTAAAAATCCTACCTGGCAGAACTTTGAGTTTATTTTCTATGGAAAAGCTGAAGGTTTAGTAGTAAGTTTAGATCGTACCATAGTGAAACCATTTATATCCAGTTTATTGTGTGCTACACTGGGTACGCTTTTAGCTGTTGTTTGTGGTACTATCTCTTCCTATGCTGTTGTGAGGTTTAAAATGGCACCGACATTACCGCTTTCGGTGCTCCAATTACGCCTTTTCCCCCCATTAGCTGTCATGATACCTGTTATGGTGATGTGGGCATTTTTAGGAGCGGTGGACACGTGGTGGGGATTGTCACTTATATATGGAATCGTAACTTTACCTTTTTCTTTCTGGTTAATGAAAACGTTTTTTGAAGAAGTGCCGGTAGAAATCGAAGAAGCCGCAAGAGTTAGCGGTTGTAGTTACTGGAGAGTTTTTTATAAGATAACCTTGCCGATCGTTAAACCGGGTATTGCGACTAGTGCCTTGTTTGTTTTTATTTTAAACTGGTCTGATTACCTGTTTGCTCTGATGCTTACTCAAAAAGAATGGGTCACTTTACCAGTTTACATGGCAACATTAACTTCCGCTATGGGTGGACAAATGTATGGAATGAAAGCTGCTTTAGGTATTATTGCTGCTATTCCGCCCATTATTTTTGGATTAATCATACAAAAGCACCTTGTTAGAGGGCTAACATTCGGAGCGTTGAAACAATGACAGATCAAACTAATTCAAGCAAAAAGTTAGGTTATTGGGAAGGCGTTGCGCAAGATAGTCAGAAGCTGGGCTTTTGGTTTGTTCTTCCTACAGTACTGCTTTTAGTATTTATTGTGGCCTTTCCCTTATGTATGCAATTATATTTAAGTGTTACCTGGTGGACACCTCTTGATGGAGACCCGTGGTATCAAGCATATCTTGGATTTGTATGGCTTGAGCAATATGGTTATGTATTTACGGATGAACGAGTATGGGGAGCATTGTGGCGAACCGGCGTAGTTATGTTTTTTGCAGTGCCCATTCAATTTTTTCTTGGAATGGCTTTAGCATACTTGTTCATCGATCAGTTTCCTTTAAAGAAAATATTTTATTCAATACTACTTACACCAATGATGATTGTACCGGCAGTGGTTGGCCTAATGTTTTACTTGTTGTTCCAGGGAACGGGGCCTGTAAACGACCATTTAGGTTTACCGCCAGATTATTCATGGCTAACGAATGTTAGTAGGTCGATGATTTCTATTGTTGTGGCTGACATTTGGCAATGGACTCCCCTGATGTTTCTTATTCTGTTAGCTGGAATGCTTGGAGTACCTCAAGATCAAATACTTGCGGGGCGTCTACTTGGAGGCAGTAATTGGCAAAATTTTACTAAGATTATTCTTCCACGAATGAAAACAGTTATTATTATCGCCATTGTTTTGAGGTCTGTCGAATGTTTCAAAATATTTGACTTGATTCAGATTATGACAAAAGGCGGTCCAGGTATCCAAACAGAGACTATATCAATGTACTTATATAAGCTTACTTTTGCAGATTATGAGTGGGCTTATGTAGCGGCGATCGGGCTAACAGTATTAGTGGCACTTAGTATTTTAGCGGTTATGGGCTTGAATTATATGGCTAAAGCCGCAGCAGCAGATAAGGGTTAAGAAATGTCTTCTATTAGTTTGCAGAATGTAACAAAAAAATTTGGTGATTTTACCGCACTGAGTAACTTGGATTTGGAAATTGAGAATGGTCAGTTTGTCGCTTTGCTGGGTCCTTCTGGGTGTGGCAAAACCACGACTATGAATATGATAGCTGGGTTAGAAGAGACTACCCAAGGCAATATATTGTTTGACGGCAAGGATCTATCGCACATAAGGATACAAGATCGCAATATTGGTTTTGTTTTTCAAAACTATGCTATTTTCACACATTTGAGTGTCTACAAGAATTTGTCCTATGGTCTTGAAGTAAAAAAGGTGGGAAAATCAGAAATTGATCAGAGAGTTCAAGCGATGTCAAAGAGAATGGGCATTGATCATAGACTTGACGATAAGGCGTCGAAGCTGAGCGTTAACGAAATGCAGAAGGTGGCGATAGCCAGATCAGCTATTGTAGAGCCTCAGATTTTTTTATTAGATGAACCATTAAGTAATCTGGATGCTAGTTTTAGAGCCTATATGAGAGCTGAACTAAAAGTGTTGCAAAACGAATTTGGGCAGACAATGATTTACGTAACGCATGACCAAATTGAAGCAATGAGTTTAGCTGACAAAATTGCTATTATTGATAATGGCAAGTTGATGCAGTATGGCGATCCACTAGGAATTTACAATAATCCCGATAATCGGTTTGTGGCTAATTTTGTTGGCAGCCCTAGGATGAACTTGCTCGATGGAAAGCTTAAAAGGGAAGCTGGAACTCTTCAGCTGAATCTTTCAGGTAAGCAATCTATACCTCTACTAGGTAAAATAGCCCAGGACTTCGAAACCGATAGTTCGTGTGTGGATGCGACGTTTGGTGTGAGGCCTCACGACATATACTTTGATAAAAAGAGGAACGACAATGATATTGAACTGTCGGGTTTGGTGGATGTAATGGAAAAAATTGGTCCGAAACGAATGGCTCATATTAAATTTGGTGACTCTGTGTTTGTTGCAGTTGATGAGCAGGATAAACTTCAAGTAAATGAAAACGTAAACTTTTTTATCCCTGCTGAGAATAGTTTTGCGTTTAATTTGGAAACGGGACTTAGACTGGGGAGTAGAGTATAATGGCTGATATTACTATTTCTGAGGCAAGAAAAAGTTATCCTTCTTTTGAATTGGGGCCAATAGATTTAGATATAAAGACGGGCGAATTTTTTGGAATATTTGGTCCACCATCATCAGGTAAAACTAGTATTTTAAGAATGATACTTGGTTTATTAGATGCTGACACTGGGGTTGTAAAAATCGGTGGGCGTGACTCAACTGGGTTAAAAGTTGATGAGAGAAACTTATCAATGGTTTTTCAAAATCTGGCGCTCTTCCCTCATATGACTGGTCAAGAAAATATTACTTTTCCTTTAACTGAACAGAATGTTAAGGCTGAAGAAGTAAAAATGCGGCTTGATGCCGTCGCAAAAGTACTTCATATAGAGCATATTTTGCATAAGAATCCAGCTCAGATGTCTGGTGGAGAAAGACAGCGTATTGCCTTAGGCAGAGCGTTTATTACCGATTCAGAGGCAATGCTACTTGATGAACCTATTGCTGCGTTGGATGCAAGGCTACGTGAAGAAATGCGTATCGAGCTTAAAAGGTTGCAAAGAGAGAAAAAGCAAACCTTTATCTATGTATCTCATGATGAGGAAGAAGTACTTGCGATTTCTGACAGAGTAGCAATTGTAATAGATGGTCAAATTGCGCAGGTCGGCACACCGACTGAAATTTATGACTATCCAAAATCGATTTCTGTTGGTGGTGTGGTAGGTTCTCCGCCAATGAATTTTTTTTCTGGACACATCTCGGAAAAGTCCGATCGTTTTATTTGTGAAAAATTTCAAATTGCTTTTGTTGAGAAGTTTTCTAGTCCTGAGGATAGTTCAGTGACACTTGGTGTAAGGCCTGAAGATCTTTGGATTACTGATAAACTGGATGAAAACGGGTTTGAGGTGGATGTTACTTCGTCTGAACCATTAGGCTCTTACACTGTTATTAATGCTAAGCTCGACAATCAGGATTTAAAGATAAGGGTTCAGGGGCAGAGAATGATGTCAATGGGTGAAAAAATTAATTTGTTAGTTGATCAACGCAAAATGCATATTTTCGATGTTAATGGGAATAGAATTTAATTTGGTTGGTAATTGTTTAAGTGAACTTTTTGTGAGAAGTTGAAATTTTAACCGTTGGGGTGCCGTTAAACGGCTGAGAGACGCAGATGTGTAAACCCAAATAACCTGATCCGGATAATGCCGGCGTAGGGATCGGAATAATGTATTGTAAATATATTACGTTTTTTTGTTCCTTATTCCTGCTAATATAATTAGGACAAATTGATGGTACCAATAGTACTCACTATAGCGGGTTCTGATAGTTGCGGTGGCGCTGGAATTCAGGCAGACATTAAGGCAATTTCTGCCAATGGAGCATATGCTGCTTCAGTAATAACTGCGGTTACAGCACAAAACACTAAAGAAGTAAAAGCTGTTGAAATTTTGCAGGCCAGGGTCGTTGAAGACCAGTTGGAGGCAGTACTTTCTGATCTCGATGTGGCTGTAATTAAGGTAGGTATGCTGTTCTCTCGGGAGCTTATAAAATCTGTTTCTACATTTCTTTCAAAAACTGATATTCCTATAGTGTTGGATCCAGTGATGGTATCTAAGTCTGGAGCAAGTTTATTGGAGAACGATGCCATTTCCGCCCTTAAAGAGGAGCTGGTGCCACAAGCCCTTCTGCTAACCCCCAACGTCCCTGAGGCGGCTTCGCTCTTGGACGTTAAACCAGCTGTTTCTGAGTGTGATATTATTGCTCAAGGGAAGTCGCTGTGCAAATTAGGGTGCAAGGCTGTACTAATGAAAGGGGGGCATCAGAAAGGCGAAAATTGTATTGATAGGCTTATTTTTAGTGATGAGCGCGAAATGAGCGTATTTTCAGCAGTTCGCAAGTCTACAGTTAATACTCACGGTACTGGCTGCACATTATCGTCGGCTATTGCTTCCAATCTATCAAAGGGCATTAATTTGGAGGAATCAGTAGAAAAGGCTCACTTATGGTTGCAAGGTGCAATTGAAAATGCGGATCAGCTTCGAGTGGGTAGAGGAGCTGGACCAGTACATCATTTTTATCGAGGCTTGAAATGAGTAAAAAAATTGAGATCTTGGGTGCAGGAGTGGCAGGTTTATGTGCGGCAACCGAACTTACGAACCGAAATATTAGCGTCGATTTAGTTGATCCAGTGGGAGACCCGGGTCCGCATGCTTGTTCATGGTGGGCAGGAGGGATGTTAGCTCCATACTGTGAGGGTGAGTCCGCGCCAAATGTCGTGGTTAAGTTAGGTAAATCTGCTTCTAATTGGTGGACAGCCAATGGGTGCACTGTTTTTGATAATGGATCTTTGGTACTGGCTTTAAGTCGCGATAGAAGTAGTCTTAAGCAGTTTCAAAGTAAAACAGTTGGGTCAAGTGTTTTGGACTCGGATGAAATTGAGTATCTTGAGCCTGACCTTGGAAATAAGTTTTCTTCTGGGCTATTCTTTAAGAATGAAAGTCACTTAACACCGCGACTTGCTTTGAGGTCTTTGAGGAGCCAATTAAGTGAAAAAAATGTTAGCTTTAAAAAATCTCGAGAGGCAAATAACTATACATATACGATTGATTGTCGAGGGTTAGCCGCAAGGGACTCGATGAGTGACCTTCGGGGTGTTAAGGGAGAAATGTTAGTACTTCGAAATCCGGAAATCAAATTGTCTCGGCCAGTCAGGCTATTACATCCAAGGATACCGTTATATATCGTACCACGTGGAAATGGAATTTTTATGGTAGGAGCCACCATGATTGAAAATAGTGATCGAAAAAATGCAACCGTTCGTTCAGTTTTTGAATTGCTAAGTTCAGCTTTCGCATTAAATCCAATGTTTGGCGAGGCTGAGATCGTTGAGATAGGTGTCGATTCTCGTCCGGCCTTTTCAGATAACACTCCCCGAATTCGAAAGCATAAAAAAACTATACATATTAATGGGTTATATCGGCACGGTTTTTTGCTAGCGCCTGCAATGGCAGTGATGTTGGCAGATTTTATTGAATATGGAACAATACCGGAGGTAATGGATGAGAATATATGTTAATGGTAAAGAAAAAAATGTAAAAGAAGGGTTTCTTTCTGAAATAATGATTGAATTAGGGTACTCGGATTTAACTGTGGCAACAGCGGTTAATGAGCATTTTGTTCCAGTGGCCAGCAGAGCAGAAACAAAGTTAACTGATAATTGCAGAGTTGAAATACTGTCTCCGCAGCAAGGAGGCTGAATGGTCGAGTTTTATGGAGCATCTTTGATGTCACGGCTTTTATTAGGGACAGCTCAATATCCGTCACCAAAAATTCTTGAAAAATCTTTCCAATCTTCTAAGGCTGCTGTCGCAACAGTTTCCTTGAGGAGAGAGGCTGGCGGTGGGTTCGAGGGTAATGGGCAGGATTTCTGGCAAATAATTTCTAATTTAGGGGTAGAAATTCTTCCAAATACTGCTGGCTGCTACACAGTTAAAGAAGCGGTCACTACTGCTCATATGGCTAAAGAAATTTTTAAAACTAACTGGATAAAACTAGAGGTTATAGGACATGCAGATACTTTGCAGCCAGATATTTTTTCGCTCGTTGAGGCTGCGAGAATATTAATCAATGACGGATTCAAAGTCTTCCCATATACGACAGAGGATATTATCGTGGCTGATCGGCTGCTAAATGCTGGTTGTGAAGTCTTGATGCCCTGGGGTGCGCCTATTGGCTCGGGGCTGGGGTTATCGAATTTATATGGGCTTAAAACTTTACGAGCTCAATTTCCTGAAGTTACTATGATTATTGATGCTGGGCTGGGGTTGCCCTCTCATGCCGCAGCCGCATTAGAAATTGGATACGATGCAGTTTTATTAAACACTGCTGTTGCTAAATCTGGAGATCCTGTCGGCATGGCAGAAGCTTTTGGGAAGGCTGTTGAGTCTGGAAGACTTGCATACAAATCTAAACCAATATTACCACAGGAGATGGCCTCACCATCTACTCCAGTATTGGGAAGGGCTTTTTTAGAATGAAACTAAATAGATTTTATCCTATTTTTGATACCTCGGGGGCCGTCAAAACTGCCGTAGAATTAGGAGTAAAGTTTTTGCAGCTTAGGATAAAAGATTCGTCCGAGAAAGAGATTCGATCAGAAATCATTAAGGCAAAGAGTTTTTGCGAATGGCACGGAGCTGAATTAGTCGTCAATGATTATTGGGAGATTGCAATTGATGAAAAGTGCAACTTTATCCATTTGGGGCAGGAAGACTTGGACAAGGCGGATTTAAATGCAATAAAAATGTCTGGACTGAGAATAGGCGTGAGCACTCATGATAAAACTGAGCTTGCAAGAGCGTTAAAGGTGAACCCCGACTACATTGCTTTAGGACCGATCTTTCCAACAGTTCTTAAAGAAATGAAATGGTCTCCTCAAGGCCTGAGTCGTATCTCCGATTGGAAAAAGAAGGTTAAGAATATCCCTTTAGTGGCTATTGGAGGTTTTAACTTTGAACGGGCTAGAAAAGCGTATAATTATGGTGCTGACTCTGTCTCAGTAGTTACCGATATTAGTTTGAGCAAAACTCCTGAAAAAAAGATTAAAGAATGGATAAGGTTTACCAAATGAGTGAGCGCTACTCGCAACAAATTAAATTGTCAGAAATTGGTGTCGAGGGGCAAGAAGTTTTGTCCCGCTCAAAGGTTCTCATTGTTGGCGCGGGAGGGCTGTGTTCGCCGGTTGTACAGTATTTAGTTGGAGCGGGAGTCTCAACGATAAGTATTGTTGATTCGGATGTTGTCTCTTTAACTAATCTTCATCGACAGACATTATTTGGTACACAAAATATAGGGGATTATAAAGTAGACATCATAAAAAAGAAAATGAGGGATCTTAATCCGAATGTATTAATTTCCGCATATAGGGAAACGCTAACTCCAGATAATGTTCACAAGCTTTCTCAAGGAGCTGACTTAGTACTCGATTGCGCAGATAATTTTGCAACTAGCTATATCTTGTCTGATTATTGTCTTGAAAACAATACTCCCTTGGTAAGCGCAGCGGCGTCTCAGTTTTCTGGCCATGTTGGTGCGTATTGTAAGAATGCACCCTCTTTACGGGCTGTATTCCCGAGTATCCCGAACCAAGTAGAAAGCTGTGAGGTTGCCGGAGTAGTTGGCCCTTTAGTAGGATTAATTGGCTCAATGCAAGCTCAAGTCAGCCTCTCTGTTCTTTTATGTTTGGAACCAAGAGTAATGGGTCAAGTAATATTTTTTGATATTAAGAATTTCCGGTTTTCAAAGTTTTCGTTTGTGGGAACGGCGGAACCAAAACTCGCTCCCAAATTTATTTCTACTACAAATATTTCCGATAATGATTTTGTTGCAGATTTAAGAAGTAAGGATGAATCTCGGACTCTGGTCAGTAAAAATGCGGTGAGATTGTCAGTTGAAAGCTTTACCGATAAAGGCCCGCGTCCAGAAATTAATCAACGAGCAGTATTTTGTTGTAAATCAGGCGTGCGAGCTTGGAGGGCAGCAACTAAGCTAAGAAAATTTTGGAATGGTGAAATTGTTTTGCTCGCTATAAATAAGTAAGGAAGTAAAGTTATGTTTAGATATTTTGTTTTTTCAATAGTCGTTTTTTGTACGCCAGTGTATTCGTCAGAAAAAATGGTTTTATTACTGGACTGGTTTGTCAACCCGGATCATGGACCGATAATAATCGCCAAGGAGAAAGGATATTTTAAAGATTTAGGTTTGGAAATCGAAATTGTTGCGCCTGCAGACCCCTCGGCACCGCCTAAACTGGTTGCTGCTGGCAAAGGAGATATAGCGGTTAGTTATCAGCCGCAACTTCATTTGCAGGTTAATGAAGGGCTACCGCTCACAAGAGTTGGTACTTTGGTGGCAACACCTCTAAATTGTTTGTTAGTTCTCAAAGATGGTCCAATCAAAACAATAGCTGATTTAAAAGGGAAAAAAATTGGTTATTCGGTTGCTGGTGTCGAAGAAGCACTATTGTCTACCGTACTGGGGAAATATGGAGTATCTTATAACGATGTAGAATTGGTCAATGTGAATTTTTCGTTGTCACCATCTCTTATGACGGGGCAGGTCGACGCAGTTATTGGCGCTTATAGGAACTTTGAGCTCAACCAAATGGATATTGAGGATGTGCCTGGTCGCTGCTTTTATATAGAAGAAGAAGGAGTTCCTTCATATGACGAGCTAATTTATGTAGCGCACAGTGAAAGAATGGATAAAAATAAAATAAAAAAATTCTTGGCAGCTATTGAAAAAGCCACTCAATTCATTGTGAATAATCAAGAAGAGAGCTGGGAAATTTTTTCCGGCACAGCAAAAGAGCTTCAGGATGAACTTAACGCTCGAGCTTGGAAAGATACCTTACCAAGGTTTGCTCTAAGACCTGCAGCTTTTGATTATGGTCGATATTCACGATTCGAAGATTTTTTATTTGAGGCTGGTTTAATAACCTCAAAGAGCGACATAAACAGTCTCGCAGTCGATGTAACTTTAAAATGAGTAAGGTCCGATATGGAGACGCATTTTCCCTATTATGCCAAGAACATAAAGAGTCGTGGCAAGATTTTGTCAGTCATGAGTTTGTTAGGCAGATAAGTTCTGGCACTCTGCCAAGAGAAAACTTTTTATATTATTTAAAGCAGGATTATGTTTTCTTAGTTCATTTTTCCCGAGCTTGGGCACTTGCAGTGGTAAAGGCTGAAACATTAGAAGAAATGAGAATTGCTACCTCAACCGTTGATACACTTGTTAATTATGAGATGCAGCTCCATATTTCTGCTTGTGAAAAAGAGGGTATTTCTCGTTCAGAATTGTTTGAAACAGTTGAGGCTTCTCAAAACCTTGCGTATACGAGGTATGTATTGGAAGCAGGATATTCAGGAAACTTTTTGGATCTTATTATATCTTTGGTGCCATGCGTTTTGGGATACGGTGAAATTGGACTTAGGCTTGTATCTAACTCTGAGTCTTCTGAATATGGAGACTGGATAAATACATATGGTTCTAAAGATTATCAATCTGCCTGTTTTAAAGTTGGAAATATTCTAGACGAGGCTCTGGTAGCCCGGTTAGGCAAAAATTATATGTTATTGCCAGTGTGGAAACATCTGTCGGAGCGATTTTCTACCGCAACAAAATTAGAGATTGGCTTTTGGGAAATGGGATTAAAACTGCCATGAACAAGGCTCTGAGCATTTGCGTCCAGGGTAGTGCTAGGGTCGGTTCTCATTTGCTGTTTTCGTCGTTAGTTTTAGAAGTTTTTTCTGCGTCTTGGACTTGTCTTTTGGGACCTTCGGGAGTCGGTAAAACAACCCTTTTGAGGCTTATCGCAGGATTAGAGACCCATGTTGAATTTAAGGGTACTATTTCAACATCTGATAAAAAAAAGTTGAAAAATAGAGTGGCATATATGGCTCAAAATGATCTTCTGTTGCCGTGGGCAACTGTTCTTGAGAATGTAACACTTGGTGCTAAATTAAGAGAAGAAAAAGCGAATTTAGATAAGGCGGGCGAGATAATACAAAGAGTTGGACTAGATAAGAAAACAAAAAAAAAGCCGTCTAATTTGTCTGGCGGTGAGAGACAACGTGTCGCCTTAGCAAGAACTTTGATGGAAGATAAACCATTAATTTTGCTAGATGAGCCCTTTT
>MDTB01216794.1_pt1 | contig 22291 bp, 19 predicted proteins | sample 811161 | NCBI WGS metagenome assembly MDTB01 (sample SAMN05326650, study PRJNA326480) | marine metagenome | isolation source: seawater | place: Mediterranean Sea | collected 2009 | reverse complement strand
AAGTATGGAAAATAAATTTTATTTTAAAGTACTATATTTGAATTAATATAGATTATAAATATTATGATGTTTACAATCTTTATGTTTCTGTCTGTTTTTCCTTTTTAAGTTAGTTATATCTAAAGCTTAAGCTTGGTAAGATTGCCTATGACTAATTATCAGGAAAAAAAAGAAAACTATATTATTTTATTGATAGTTAAGATAATAATAATTATCTCCTATTGCACACGATTTCCTATCCAGACTTTTTTATTTCTTCAATAGTAATAGATCAATAATGTATATATGCTTATGTTTGTAAATTTATGCTTTGCTTAACTTACTAGAATTTATTATATTTTAGCTTTATTTTATCGCGTGATTATATTTTGGTAAGCTTAAAACAAAAAGAAGATTATTTTTTTTCTACTTTTAAAGAAATCAATCATATATTAAAGAAGTATGAAATCAAAGCTTGGGTAGATGCCGGAATATTATTAAAACATTATAGAAAACAAAATATTTTTCCATCCTCAGATATAGACTTTGGAATAAAATCCCGAGATTTAAAAAATATAATGCATTTTGTTAATAACTTAAAAGCAAAAAACTATGAGGTTACCACGTTAGGTAATTCTCCTTTATTATTTGAAGGCTTAAGCATTCAAAAAATATTTAGTAATAATTTTGTAATAAATATTGATATTTATGTTTATTACTCTGTAAAAAATTTTTTTTGTCGCCCTAATATGCACAAACCTCTAAAACAAGACTATTTTTCTGTTTTTTTATTTATACTTTTAAATAAATTTAATAAATTGAAATTAAATGGAATTATTTCAAATTTTAATTTACTAAACTATATTTTTTCTAAAATAATTTTAATTCTATCGTGGATATATTTTAGATTTGCTCAAACTACTCAATTTGCTATTCCTTTTGAGTGCCTAAATGAGCTTATAGCTGTTGAAAAAAATGATAATAATTTTTTAATACCAAAAAATACTAAAGAATATATTATTTGGCGATATGGACCTAAATGGAAAATTCCAAATAAAAACTGGAGATTAACCGATGGAAATATGGTATTTTTAAATAATCTAAAACTTTTCTGGGGCTACTATACTAAAGCTAAAAAATTTAAAATTATTACGATAAAAACTAAAGTAGGTAGACCTGGAAAAAACTCTATCTTTAAATTTAGCAAGAAAGAAGTCATAAAAATTAAAAAGTCAAAAATAAAATCTCATTTATATTGAAGTAAAGTTTATGAAAAAATTTATTTGGAAAACAAAAGGACAAACTTTATATTGGCTAAGTGATAAAGTAAAAAAATCTAAAGTTCCTTTTTTGCTTACTTTCAAACTACGTAACTGGAAAAATAATCCTGACTTAATTCTTAAAAAAATAAAGCAAAATTTTATGAATAAGAATATAGCTATAAGGTCATCAAGCATTAATGAAGATACAGTAACAACTTCAAATGCTGGAGCATATGAAAGTTTTTTAAATGTTCCTTATAATAAAAATAAGTTAGTAGCTGAAAAAATTAATAAAGTATTTGATAGTTATAACAAAAAAAATGTTAATGATGAGGTTTTAATACAAGAAATGATTGAGGACATTGCTTTTTCAGGTGTAATTTTTACGCATGAAATAAAAAATAAAGCACCATATTATTCTATTAATTATGATGACATTTCTGGTTCTTCAACCACCGTCACATCTGGTACTTCTACATATAGCAATAAAACATTATATATACATAGATATTCACTAAATTGTGTGAGATCTAAAAGGTTTTCTAAATTATTAAACTCTATTTTAGAAATTGAAAGTTTATTTAATAACAATGAATTAGACATAGAATTCGTAGTCACGAAAAATCAAATAATAAATATTTTACAAGTTAGGCCTATAATTAATCGAAATGCTCTTAAAAAGAGTGATTATATGTTAATTAGCAAATATATTAAGAAGTTACAATTAAATTTGAAAAAAAATTATTTCAATGAAGATAAAATAAGAAAAGCCATACCATTATTTGGACAAATGCCAGATTGGAATCCTGCAGAGATGATAGGGGTGATTCCAAGAAAGTTATCATATTCTCTTTATGAAACACTTATTACTAAAGATGTATGGTGTTTAGCTAGAGAAAAAATGGGATATAAAAAATCTAAGACAAGATCATTAATGTATAATTTTTCTGGCCACCCTTTTATTGATGTAAGAACCAGTTTTTATTCTTTCATACCTAAAAAATTAAATGCAAAAATAACAAACAAATTAGTCAATTTTTGGATAAATAATTTAAAATTATTTCCACAGCTTCATGATAAAGTAGAATTTGAAATTGCTATAACTACTTACTCATTTAATATAGAAAAAGAAATAAATAAATTACCAAAGGAAATTTTTTCTATAACAGAAAAAAAATCTATAGAGGAAGCATACTACCAACATTTTTTTAAATTAATGACAACAAGGTCTCAAGGATCATTGCATCACTCTAATAAAGAAATTCTACAATTAAATATTAAATTAGAAAAAATATATAAAAATAATGAAATTTCCATTCCAGAGTTAATAGACTTATGCAGACTCTACGGCACTTTACCTTTTGCAAAACTAGCCAGGCATGCGTTTATAGGCACTAAACTTATTAAATCATTAGCAGAATGTAAAGCTATGAAAGCATCAAGAATATCTACATATTTATCATCAATAAAAACTATATTATCAGAAATGTTAGAAGACATTCAAAAAGTAAAGGATAATTCTTATAGTATAAAGAAATTCAAATTAAAATATGGTCATTTAAGACCAGGAACTTATGATATTACTTCCAAATGCTATAGAGACATTGATCCTATAGAAATATTTGGAGATAGAGAAATAAATAAAAGCCATAGCAAATTTAAATTAACTAAATTAGAAGAAAAAAGCATAAATGAAGTTATTCAATATTATAAGTTTCCTTTTAAAGATGCTTTTGAGCTTTTGAATTATGTTAGATTATCTATTCAAGCGAGAGAATCTGCTAAATTTAATTTTACTAAGGTAATTGATTTAATCTTCAAAAAAGTAAGAATAATTGCCAAAAATAACCAATTTAGAATTAATGATTTATCATATTTAAGCATACAAGATATAATTTTAATTGAAAAACAAAATAGCAAAAAAATTAGAAAAAAATTATCAAATAATATTAAAAATAATAAACAAAAACATAAAGTTTTTGCCTGTATGAGGTTACCTCAATTAATTATGGACCCTAATCATTGTGCTGTTATTCCTTTTCAAGTATCTTTGCCTAACTTTATAACAAATAAAATTCTAGAAGCCTCTACTAAATTTTTAATTGATTATGACTATAGTATTAATCTTGATAATAAAATAGTTTTTATAGAAAGCGCTGATCCTGGCTATGATTGGCTATTTACCACAAAATTTTCTGGGCTAATCACTAAATATGGAGGCGCAAACTCGCACATGGCCATAAGATGTGCTGAGTTAAAAATACCTGCTGCAATAGGGTGTGGTGAACAATTATTTGAACAATTGAAAAAATGTAATAAAATAAAATTAAATTGTGCCTCTTCAATAATACAACCTTTGTAGGAAAATGATGATAGTTTGGATAATAGGTATAGCAGGTTCTGGAAAATCAACTCTAGCTAGACTGCTGCATAAAAGTATTGTAAAAAAAAGTAAACCTACAGTTTTACTCGATGGAGATCATATCAGAGAATTGTTCTCTTATGATTTAGACTACACTATTGAAGGTAGATTAAAAAATGCTAAACGAATTATAAATCTATGTCACTTATTAGATTTAAATAATATTAATGTTGTATGTGCTATTTTATCAATTTCAGAGAGTGATAGAAATTGGTGTAGAAAAAATTTTTCCAAATATATTGAAGTTTATATTAAATCTAATATTGACGTTATTCAAAAAAGAGGTTATCGAAAAATTTATGATGATTTTGATAAGGGGTTAATCAAAAATGTAGTAGGAAAAGATTTACCTTTCCAAGAGCCTAATAAGTATGACCTTCTGATTAATAACAATAATTCCAAAAATAAATTTTTAGAAGATTGTAAAAGTACTATAAAAACTATTATCAAAAAAGTCTAATGTCATACAAATATACTAACATAGACCCTACTCTTAATAGAGGTTTATACATGTATTGCAAGTTTGAAAGAATTTCATTTTTACATTCATATGAAGATAGTAGAAATTTAGCTATTAAAAAAGCTTACGAGAAATTAAATAAAAATATAATTACGTATGTAGAAGAAAATTGTTTAAATGGCCTAAAAGATAAAATGGAATATGATGAAATATTAGAAAGTTATAAAAATGTAATAAATACTAAAATAAATTCTTTAAAAAAAAAAGTTAATAAAAATAGCCATAATAAATTAGTTTTTTCTTTAGATAGCATTCATAAAAAATCTGACTTAAAGTCAAAAGAAAGCATAAATACTTTGAATTTTATAATTAAATCTTATGAAATAAAAAAAGAATTACATCTATTAAACGAAAATTTAGATTTAGATAAAAAGCTATATAAAGATTATTTGGAAAGTTATCACTTTATGTTCAGTCTAGTTCTTATTAAGGCAACTCTTAATAGAATTAACCAGTATAAATGTTTTAATACTTTATTAAAATTAAATGATTTAATGATTTATCGAATGCATCATTCTCTTTTATTTAATCCCATTTTTATATTTTATTCGCTAGTTTTAGAAAATAAAATATACAATGTTATAAAAAAGGAAAAGATTGGAAATTAAATGGAATTTATAAGTATCTTAGCAAATTCTTCAAGGTCACAGGCATATTTACAGACTTTAGTTAAGAATAAAATTTTTCCTAATAAGGTTATTATTTTAGATGATCAGGATAAAAAAAAATTAGGGAAGTTTAATAATGTAGACTACACTAAACTAAATAAAGTCTATAAATTTGAAGCAGCCCAAATGAATCCTAGAGAAACTTTAATAGAAACATTAAATAAACATAATATTAAGTTTGATACTGTAATGAACCCGGATATAAATTCAGATGAATTGTTTTCAATAATATCTAAATCTAAAATAAAATTAGCCTTAGTTTCTGTTTATGCAGGCCAAATATTGAGAGAAAAAATTTTAACTTTAAAAAAATATTATCTTCATATACATGGGGGCATTCTTCCTGAATATAGAGGAAGTACCACCATGTATTATTCTTTATTAGCATCAAATACTGTAGGGGCTTCCGCTATTTTTCTAAATAAAGGAATAGATACAGGAGATATTGTTTGCACCAAAGAGTATAAAGCAACTTTTGGTTCAGAACTATTGGATCTCATTTTTGACCCTTTAATTAGAGCTGATGTTCTTATTAATGCTTTAAAAAAATTAAAATCAAATAACTATCAGGTTAACCAACAACAAAATAATGTAGGAGAAGATTATTTTGTTATTCACCCAGTATTAAAGCACATTGCTATACTTAGGAAAAACCAGTGTTAGTAGGAATAACTGCTCAAAAAATCAAACATCCTACATACAACGAGATGGGTTATTATATCAATGAAAAATGGCAATTACTTTCTAGAATAATAGGAATTAAGTTAATTATGCTAACAAGTTTAGATACAACAGAAGATTTAATAAGTAATAAAACTATCAGTGCTATTATATTATCAGGAGGTGGAAATTTATCAGCTTCTTTTCCTAGAAGTAAAAATTCTAATGAAATCATAAATAATATTGATTTAGAAAGAGAAAAAATAGAAAAAAAACTTTTAGACTTTTCACTATCCGACCAAATTCCGCTTTTAGGTGTTTGCAGAGGTATGCAGGCTGTAGGAAAATACTTTGGAGCAAAACTTATTCCAGTTACAAAGCATGTAAATACAAGACATAAACTAAATTATTTTTGCCCTATAGTTGGAGAAGAAATAAATAAGAATGTAAACTCATATCATGACTTTGGTTTTTCATTGCCTTCTATTCCATCTGAGTTGGACATAATTGCTAGTCATATGAATGTTATAGAAAAGTTTGTTCATAAGGAAAAAAAAATAGTAGGTATAATGTGGCATCCAGAAAGAGAAGAAAACTTTTGCAGTTTTGATATTGGACTTATAAAAAGATTATTTAATTTATAAAATGAAAATTATAATATTAGCAGCAGGTAAGGGGACTAGATTGGGGAAGCTCAATAATAACAAACCAAAATGTTTACTTAAAATTGATGGGAGTAGTTTAATAGAGAGAAATATTTATTTTTTTAAAAAAGCTAATTTAGAACCTATTATAGTAACTGGCTTTAAGAAAGAAAAACTAAATTTTTTGAATGTTCCTACAGTTTATAATCATGAGTTTGAAACATCTAATATGCTGTGGTCATTGTATGCAGCTAAAGAACATATGCATGAAGATTTTCTAGTCTGCTATTCAGATATTTTGGTTAATATAAACCAAATTATACAATTAAAAAATTTTAAGAATGGTATAGGGCTATTAATTGACAGAGATTGGCTAGAGTATTGGAAATTGCGTTTTAGTAATCCATTAGAAGATGCTGAATCCCTAAAATTGTCTCAAGATGGACAAATAATTGATATTGGACAAAAGGAAAAAAGCTTAAGTAATATTCAAGGACAATATATAGGTTTTTTTAAAATATCTGGTAAAAAAAGATTGAGCTTTATAAAACAATTAAAAGATTATTGTGAAAATAACAACACCAGGGATACTGCAAAAAAAGCATACCTTACTGATTTTTTTCAATTATTAATAAAAAATAAATTTAAAATCAAAGCAGTTTTTACAAATGGAGGATGGGTAGAAATTGATAATCCTTTCGACATTATGGCTGCTCATAAATCAGGAAGACTTAAAATTATAGAGCAAGGCTTCTAGGCAATATTTTAAAAACTTGATGATAAGTACTTTTCTCACCTTGCAACTTCTTCTAGATGGCTTAAGTATTCTTAATGCTACAGAAGAAGTAAGTTCTTTAATTGGGATGATATGCACCTGTCCAGTAAACTATTTTAATGGCACAATCTAAGCTTTTACAAAATGTAAAATTACTGAAGGGAAAAATATATTAAGCTAGATATCTCAATAAAATATAATTATAATTTGGGTGCTTAAGCTAGGCTTTTATAAATTAATAAAATTATAAAAATCAGATTATTTCTATAACTAGATAGTTGATAATATTACTTAAATTTATTAATTATTATTTACTCTAAGTATTTTTGAAACTTTATTATATAAATAATTAGCAGCATCTTCTTTAGACATTGTTTCTGTATTTATAGTTATATCTGGAGAACTAGGAATTTCATATGGACTGTCAATACCTGTGAAATCTTTTATTTTCCCTTTTCTAGCCTTTAAATAAAGACCCTTTACATCTCTTTTTTCTAAAGTACTCAGCGAGGCTTGAACATATATCTCAATAAAGTCATTTTTTTTAAATAGTTGTTTAGCCATTACTCTGTCTGTTTCATAGGGTGATATTAAAGCTATTATCACTACTATACCTGCCTCGTACATTAATTTTGATATTTCTGCAACTCTTCTAATATTTTCTATTCTAGCTTCCTCAGAAAAACTCAAATCTTTATTTATACCTTTTCTTAGATTATCCCCATCTAAGATATAAGAATGTATACCTTTTTTATAAAGCTTTATTTCTAACATATTAGCAAGAGTAGATTTACCGGCTCCACTCATTCCTGTTAACCATAAAACTTTACTTTTATGCCCTTTAAGTTTATTTCTATCATTTTTTGATACTGTGCTAGAATTATAAAATATATTTTTAGAATTAGTTGATACTTTATTTATCATTCCAGCTGCTAATGTATTGTTATTTACTCTGTCGATTAAAATAAAGGATCCTAGTTTTTTATTTTCTTCATAGGAAGAAATAGTAATCTTTTTTTCTAAACTAATTTCAACCACTGATAAGTCATTTATAGATAGAGTATTTGATTTTTCTTCTAAGCCAGTTTTAATATTAATTTTATGGTTTATTTTTATGATTTGTGCTCCAAATAAATTATATCCAATTTTTATATAATAAAGCCTTCCGATAAATGCCTGTTTTTTATCAAGCCAAATTATATTAGCTTCTAACTCGTCGGATATTTCAAAATCTGTAGGTTGTGAACAGAGAATATCTCCTCTAGATACATCTATTTCCTTTTTAAGTTCTAATGATAAAGGCTGACCATCTTGGGCATTTGTAACTTTCTTATTAGAGAAATAAATTGTTTTTATAGTATTTTCTTCTTTATAAGGCATTAAAAAAACCTTATCTCCTATTTTCAAGTTTCCTGACCTTATTGTACCTAAATACCTTCTCTTATTTTTTGAGTCAGTGGAAACTAATTGAACTGGGAAAATAAATTTTTTATTTGTTTTTTTTTTTAATTCTTATTTTTTCTAGATAATTTATTAAAGTTTGGCCTTTAAACCAATTCAAATCTTTTGATTTTTTTACAACATTATGACCATACAACGCAGATATAGGAATACTATAAACACTTTCAAAACCAAAATTCTTTACTAAATCATTAAATTGCTCTGATATTTTCATAAATTTTGAAGCGTTGTAATTAATCAAATCCATTTTATTTATAGCTAAAATAATATTCTTAATTTTTAGAAAAGAGCATATTAAGGAATGTCTTATGCTTTGATCTAAAATTCCTTTTTTTCCGTTTACCAATATGATAGCTAATTTTGCATTAGATGCACCGGTTACCATATTTTTAGTATATTGTTCATGTCCAGGAGTGTCTGCAATAATGAACTTTCTTTTATTAGTTTCAAAATACTTATAAGAAACATCTATAGTAATTTTTTGCTCTCTTTCACTGCTGAGACCATCTAGTAAAAGAGATAAATCTAATTGTTCATTAGTATCGGAATATTTTTTAGTTGCTTTTTTTAACTCTTCAATTTGATCTGTATAAATTGCCTTTTTATCATAAAGTAATCTTCCTATTAGAGTGCTTTTTCCGTCATCAACACTTCCGCAAGTAATAAATTTTAGAGTTTCTTTATCTTCTATCCTGTCCATATCAGAAATACCCTTGAAGTTTTTTTATTTCCATAGATGAATTTGTGTCTTTATCTATAAGCCTTCCTTGTCTTTCACTTTGTTTTCTTTGAGATATTTCTTGTATTATCTTTTTCGTAGAATTTGCAGTTGATCTTATAGCTGCAGTAAGTGGATAGCAACCTAATGTTCTGAACCTTATCATTTTCATGGTTACTTTTTCAGATTTTTTTATTTTCAACCTTTCGTCATCTATTAAAATTAACATCTTATTTCTTTCTATTACTGGTCTTTTTTTTGCGTAATACAAGCTAACTATTTTTATTTTTTCTCGTTTAATATATTTCCAAACATCAAGTTCAGTCCAATTAGATAGGGGAAAGACTCTCATGTTTTGTTTTTCACTCAATTTCATATTATACAGATCCCATAATTCTGGCCTTTGTTGTTTAGGGTCCCAAGTGTGATTAGCAGACCTTAAAGAAAAAATTCTTTCTTTTGCTCTACTCTTTTCTTCATCTCTTCGGGCACCGCCAAATGAAAAATCAAAATTATAATAGTCTAAAGCTTTTTTAAGTGCTTGAGTTTTCATTATATCAGTATATATTTCAGAATTATTTGTAATAGGGTTGATATTATTCTCTTCACCTTCATGGTTTTTAAAAGTTTCTATATTTACAGCATACAACTTAGATACTATTGACTTAAATCTGTACATTTCAGAAAATTTCCAACCCGTATCAATATGTAATAAAGGAAATGGTATTTTATTAGGATAAAAAGCTTTTTTAGCTAAATGCAATAATACAGAAGAATCTTTACCAATAGAATATAGTAATACAGGTTTTTTTGCATTCGCAGATACTTCTCTAAAAATATGAATACTTTCTGCTTCTAAAACATTAAGTTGATTTTTTTTAAATATCATAAAATTATTATTAAATCTGTATGTAATTAAATTAATAAACCCATGACTTTAGTTTAAGACCAGTAATTTTTCTGAGTTGTTCTACATCTTCTTTATAGATTTTTTTTAATTTATCTATTTGTGATTTAGACAGTTTTTGTATACTTTTTTTTTCGTTGATTTTTAATGCAAAGTTTAATAAAGATGGCTCAAGTGCATTACTTCTGTACTTATTATTTAGGGTTGTAGACTCAAGACCAACTAGAATTTTAACAATTTTCCAAATTATTTTTTCAGCTAATATAGATCGAGGAATATAAGTTTTATTTATGATGGTATTTAACTTATCAAACTTGATTGCTTTATTAATACCTATGATTGATAAGATTTTTTTCAAAGTATTATATCTATTATTTTTAATATCATAATAATCTAACTCTATATATGTTTTGAAATACTTTCTTAAAACTTTGGCATTTTTGGGGTAATCATACAATATCTTATAAATCTTATATAATAAGCCACCGGGTAAAAAACTTTTTTCAAAACTAGCTTTATAATCTTTAACAATAAAATCTTTATTATCAAGAAAGATATCACCATAATTTTTAGAGTTCCTATTATAATAATAATAGGATGTAAGAACTTCAATTAGATCTCTATAAATTACTATAGGAATTATCTCATAATCTGATAATAATTTTACAAGTTTTTTAATGGCTCTTTCGTCTTCCATTATCAATAAGTCCATAAAGAATAAATTTTTTCCACTTTTATTCATTTTTTCAAGTAAAGAAATATTTATTTCTTCAGGTTTAAGTCCTTTAGCATAAACTTTCATCCTAGTCATATGATAAAATAATTGAGTTTCTAATAATACTTGAGATAACCACCTACTGCCACATTTACCGTGGCCTAGCAGTAAAAGAACCTTTTTTTTCATTTTATATCTTTAATTTGAATTAATAATGTAAATTAACATACTTATTTTACTCTATCAAATAAAAAAATATTTAAAAATCAAAATTATATCCTATTGATTTTTGTGATAACGTAAAATAAACTCTTGTTATATGGACCATAATTACTATGAAAAATATTTATTTCAAATTATAAAAAAATGCTTTAAAGAATTAAAATCAATTAGAAATATTAAAGCTGAATATAAAATGGATGGATCAGTTATTACGACAGCTGATAAAAAAATTCATAATTTAGTTTCTGAGAGCTTGTTGTTTATCTCCTCAGATATACGAATTATTAGCGAAGAAGGAAATTTTAAAGAAGAAGAATTTGGAGAAAAATTATACTGGCTTATTGATCCTATTGATGGAACAAAAAGTTATTTTTCTGGAGGAAAAGGTTATACAATAAATATTGCTTTAGTTAAAAATGGTAATCCAATTATTGGTATAATCGGACATCCTCCTACAAACTCAATATGGTTTGGGTCTAATAATATTGCTTACAAAGAAAATAATGGAAATAAAGTATTATTAAAGGCTATAGATGATTTTAATAAACCTACTGTAATTATTTCAGAAAGTTTTCATCAGCAAACTTATGATTTTGTAAAAAAAATTAAGTCAGCAAAAATAAAAAGGGTTTCTTCTTCCTTAAAGTTCTGTCAAATTGCAGAAGGTAAAGCACATCTTTATCCTAGATTACATAGTATAAAAAAATGGGATATAGCTGCTGGAGATGCAATATTGAGAGCAGCCGGAGGGTCACTTCTGAAAAATAACCTTGAGACTTATAAATATAATTTACCTAATAGTAAAACCGGAGCTTTTTTTGCTGTTTCTTCTGTTTCAAAATGGAAAAATACTCTAAAAAAAATTATTTAAATTTTAAATTGTTTTTTAATTTGATGGAATATGAAAATTATATTATGTTTAAAATAATTTTTCGTTATCTCTAAGGATAGTTTATTAAAATATTTTTTATTAGGATGATCGTAATTGATATAGTAATCTCTATCTTGGTATAAGTTTCTATTATCAATAAAAAAAATTTTAGAAATATTTTTTATCGCTTTGTCAACTATTTCATTAGCAGTGCTTGGTCTAACAGTTTCATAAACAGGCGGAATTACAATCATTATCTTTAAGTTATTTTTTTTTTGCCAAATTAATAAGTAAATTCAGTTCTTTGTTAAGAATTTTGTAAAAGTACTTAACAATATTAAATCTATTCAAAAAGTATATATAGTTGGAGTTAATTATGGTCTCCCATCTAGAAGAGATACTAATTATGTAGTTAACTTATGTAGTTAACTTAAACAGTAAATTAAAAAAAATTCAAAATGAAACAAAAGTTTTCTTCGTTGATAGTTTTGATGAGTTAGATTTTACTAATAAATCTTTTCAGGAACTAAGCTATGATGGTGAACATTTGAATTACGATGGGTATGAAAAATGGTTTGATTATTTAAGCGATAACATAAAAGATTTTAAATTAAATTAAAATTATTTTTTGCTAGTACTTTAGATAAAAATACTACTATTTATTTTAGTTTTTAAAATAATTCGGCAATCTTTTACAAATAACTATTTTAACTTGTTAAATATTATTAAATTAATATAATCACAAAATATCGCAAATATGCGTAGTCTGTAATTTATTAATAATATTGGCATGGTCAATTAAAAAAAATTTTGTTTTTACATATTTTTATTAGTGAAGTAAGTTAATAAATATTAAGCGGGTGTAGCTTAGTGGTAAAGCTCCAGCCTTCCAAGCTGGCTACGAGGGTTCGATTCCCTTCACCCGCTCCAGATAATAGGAGTGTAGCTCAATTGGTAGAGCACCGGTCTCCAAAACCGGGGGCTGTGGGTTCGAGTCCCTCCACTCCTGCCAAGATGAAATTTTTGAATAATTATTTTTTGAAATAGATTGTTTTTGGTATAATTGTAATAAGACTTCTAATTGACTAAAATGTTTTTTTATCATAATGTCTCTACTATTATGAAACGTTTAAATCCAACTAAATTTTTTAAAGAAGTAAAGCAAGAGGGCCAGAAAATAGTATGGCCTTCCAGAAAAGAGACTCTAATTACTACTGCCATGGTATTTGTTATGGTCTTAATATTTTCTTTGTTTTTTTTACTAGTTGATAATGTTATATCTTGGTTTATTAGATTGATTTTAGGATTATAATCATGCAACAGGAAAATAATCAATTACATAAATGGTATATTATTCATACTCACTCGGGTTTTGAAGTTAAAGTTATAAATAATATTAAGGAAGAAATAAGAAAAAAAGGATTATCAGACTATTTTGAAGATTTTTTAGTACCTACGCAAAAAACATTGGAAATTAAAAAGGGCAAGAAAGTTGAAGGAGAAAAAAAATTTTATCCAGGTTATATATTAATTAAAATGTCAATGAATGATGACGCTTGGCATTTAGTAAAAAAAACCACAAAAGTTAGTGGCTTTCTTGGAGCAGGCAATAAGCCTATTCCTTTAAGAGATGAGGAGGCTGATAGAATATTAAATCAGATTAAAGAAGGTATAGAAAGTGTAGTATCAACTATATCTTTTGAAGTAGGCGAAACTGTAAAAGTTGCTGATGGTCCATTTGCTTCATTTAATGGAATAGTAGAAGAGGTTGATGAGGATAGATCACGTTTGAAGGTTGCAGTGTCGATTTTTGGTAGGGCTACTCCAGTCGAACTTGAATATACACAAGTAGAAAAATCTTGATTAATATTAAATTACATTATATACCAAATTCTTAAAAACATTATGGCAAAAAAAATAACAGGTTATGTAAAGTTGCAAGTTCCTGCAGGCCAGGCTAGTCCATCTCCACCTATTGGGCCAGCATTGGGTCAAGCGGGGCTAAATATTATGGATTTTTGTAAATCATTCAATGCACAAACTGAAAAATTAGAAAAAGGAATGCCTTGTCCGGTAGTTATCACTGTTTTTCAAGATAAATCGTTTGAATTTATAGTAAAAAAACCGCCTGCAAGTTTTTATATTAAAAAGGAAGTTAATATAAAAAAGGGGTCTGGCCAAACAGGGATTGCTGATCCTGTAGCTAGTATTACAAAAGATCAATTAATTAAAATCGCTAAAGAAAAAATGCCAGATCTTAATACTTCTGATCCTGAAGCTGCATCTAAAATAATCGGAGGTACTGCAAGGTCAATGGGAATTGAGATTAAATAGATATGGCTTTAAGAAGTAAAAGGTACAAAGATTTTAAGGACTTAGTTGATGTAAATAAGTTTTACAATATAAGTGAAGCTATCGCAATATTAAAAAAAAGTAAAAAATTAAAGTTTGATGAAACTTTAGATATTGCTATTAATCTAGGTGTAGACCCAAAGCATTCAGATCAAATTGTTAAAGGAGTTGTAAAACTTCCACATGGGACAGGAAAAACCATAAAAATTGCAGTATTTGCTAAAGATGAAAAAGTTAATGAGGCTAAAGAAGCTGGTGCAGATTTTGTTGGTAATGAGGATCTAGTTCAAAAATTAGAAAAGGGTGAAATTAAAGTAGATAGGGTAATAGCTACCCCTGATATGATGTCAGTAGTTGGAAAGTTAGGAAAAATATTAGGTCCTAAAGGTTTAATGCCTAACCCTAAATTAGGTACAGTTACTACAGATTTAAAAAAAACTATAATTGATATTAAAGAGGGATTGATTGAATTCAAGGCTGATAAGGCAGGAACAGTCCATGCAGGTATAGGAAAAATAAGTTTTTCAGAAGATAAACTTGAAAAGAACATTACTAACTTTGTTGATGCAATTATTAAAGCTAAACCTAGTGGAGCTAAAGGTAATTATTTTAAAGCTTTGTACATTTCTTCTACTATGGGACCCTCTTTGAAACTTTTGAATAAGTCATCATAATAAATATTTCTTGACTTTAATTTTTTTGGTATTAATTTGTAAGACTGTCAAAGACTATAGGTATTATAAATCCTGTATAGATGGTTATTTTTCTATAGTCATTAATATTGTCAAAGACTATGGATAAAGAAACTAAAAAAAATATTGTCAAAACTCTAAAAGAATCTTTTCAGAGTTCATCTGGTGTTATAGTTACTCATTATCTAGGGTTAAATAGTACTGAACTTACTGAACTTAGAAATCAGGTAAAAGAAGTAGGGGCCAGTTTTTGTGTTACTAAAAATAGTCTAGCAAAATTGGCATCTAAAAGTACTGACTTTGAAACTTTAAATGATTTTTTTACTGGACCTACAGCATTAATTTTTTCAGAAGATGCTTTAGCTGGAATTAAAGTTATAAAAAAATATAGTGAAAAAAATGAAAAGTTGAAATTTATAACTGCTAGTTTAGATAATAAAATTATAGAGTTTAATGAGTTTGAGACTTTAGCTAAGCTTCCATCATTAGAAGAATTAAGAGCAAAAATCGTGGGTTATATTACTGCTCCGCATCAGCAGTTGATTAACATTTTAAATGCACCTGCTACCGAGACAGCAAGTGTGATAGAAAATTATTCAAAAAAGAAAAATTAATATAAGAAAGGAATATAATGAGTGATTTAAATAAAATAGTAGACGAACTGTCTAAACTTTCAGTAATTGAAGCTGCCGAACTATCTAAGCTACTTCAGGAAAAATGGGGTGTTTCAGCTGCTGCTCCTGTTGCGGTTGCTGCTGCCGGAGGTGAAGCTGCTACTGGAGAAAAAGCTGCTGAAAAAGATACATTTGATGTTGTTTTAACTGATATTGGTGATAAGAAAATTAATATCATTAAGGAAGTAAGAGCAGCTACTGGTTTAGGGCTTAAAGAAGCAAAAGATTTAGTAGAGGCTGCACCTAAACCTATTAAAGAAGGTGTAGCGAAGGCAGAGGCTGAAGAAATGAAGAAAAAATTTGAAGAAGCTGGCGCAAAAATAGATCTTAAGTAATAAAATTTATACTTCACAATTATTGTTTGAAGTGTATATTATTGTTATTCATGTCTAATTTTATTAATGTTAAATAATTTTGCTTCTCCTTAAAGAAGCTTTTACCTAGGAGTATTATGTCTAGTAGTTTATCACTAACCAATAGAAGAAGTCTTCGTCACACCTTTGGTGTATTATCGGATACTGTTGATATGCCCAATTTAATTGCAATACAAAGATCTTCGTACCAAGAGTTTTTAGATTCACAATCAGATAAAGATCAAAAAACTGATATAGGTATTAATGAGGCTCTAAAAAGTATTTTTCCAGTAAAGGACTACGCAGGTCGTATGAGTCTTAAATATATTTCTTATAAATTGGACAGACCTAAATATGATGTAATAGAATGTAGACAACGAGGACTTACATACTCTGCTGCTTTAAAGGTAGTGTTTAGACTTGACATAATCAACATTGATGAAGATACAGGCGATAAAATAGGTCAAGATGCTAGAGAAGAAGAGGTTTATTTAGGAGACATACCATTGATGACTAGTAAAGCTACTTTTGTAATAAATGGTACGGAAAGAGTAATAGTTAGCCAGATGCATAGATCGCCAGGAGTTTTTTTTGATGCCAATAACGCTGCAAGAGTTATCCCATATAGAGGTTCATGGTTAGATATAGAGTTTGATGCAAAAGATTTGCTGTTCATAAGAATTGATAGAAGAAAAAAATTGTCCTTAGTCTTTTTATTAAAGTCAATGGGGATGGATAACGAAGAGATACTAAATTATTTCTATAAACAAGCTGAGATAATAATTGAAAAGAATAATTTTGCCAGTATTCCATATAGCTTTCAAGATTTAAAGGGCGAGCTTAGTTTTGATTTAATAGATGCCGCTTCTAATAAACTGTTATTAGAAAAAGGAGAAAGATTGACTAATCGTCATAACAGGACTTTTATTGAAGATGGTTTAACTAGAATTTTAGTACCTATTGAGGAAATACATGGAAAGTTTTTTTCTAAAGATATATTTAATGAAGATACTGGAGAAATATTTGCTGAAGCAGGAGAAGAGATAAATGAAGCTAAAATTGAGAATCTTAACAAGGCTAATATTAAAAAGTTTAATATTATTATTATAAATGATAAAACTGGGCCTTATGTTAGAAATACACTGTATCTTGAAAATAATACCACTAGAGCTGATTCTTTAGCTGCAATTTATAAAATTATGAGACCAGGAGAACCTCCTACCGAGGAAAGCTCAGAAAAGCTTTTCTTTGATTTATTTTTCTCGAGGTTAGAAGGTAAAAACGATACTACTGACTTTTATGATCAACCTAAGGTAATGGATACTGCCAAGTTGTCTTTAAGTAAAGAAATTATTGAACAAGAAGGAGTGTGGATATTAAAGAAGGAAGAAGAGTGGAGCTTAGTTACTGTTGGTACTTTGGCAAGAAAAGATTTTAATCATAATCTATGGGTCAAAAATAATGACATAATGAAACTGGAATCAGAAAAGTATGATCTTTCTGCAGTTGGGAGAGTTAAACTTAATGCTAGACTAAGTTCTTCAATACCAGAGGAGTTTGGAGAATTACAGAAGCATGATATACTTCAAGTTGTAAAAATAGTCATAAATTTAAAAGATGGTATAGGCGAATGCGATGATATTGATCATCTTGGCAATAGAAGAGTTAGGTCAGTTGGCGAATTAGTTGAAAATCAATTTAGAATGGGTCTTATTAGAATGGAAAGATCAATTAAAGAAAGAATGGGTTCTATTACTGAAGACAAATTAGTACCTAAGGAATTAGTTAACGCAAAACCTTTAACATCAGTACTAAGAGAGTTTTTTGGAAGTTCCCAATTAAGTCAATTTATGGATCAAACTAATCCACTTTCTGAGATTACCCATAAAAGACGTCTTTCTGCTTTGGGGCCTGGTGGTCTTACAAGAGAGAGAGCTGGTTTTGAAGTTAGAGATGTTCATCCTACCCATTATGGTAGAATTTGCCCTATTGAAACTCCAGAAGGTCCAAATATTGGTTTAATAAATAGTTTGGCTACTTACTCAAAAATCAATAAGTATGGATTTATAGAAAGCCCATACAGAAAAGTTGATAATGGTAAGGTTACCAATGAAGTAGAATATTTATCTGCTATTGATGAAGACAAATACTGTATAGCTCAAGCTAATGCTCCATTAAATAAAAAGAATCAATTTGTTAGGGACTTAGTTTCTTGCAGAAAAGATGGTGACTTTGTAATGTCTACTACGGATAAGATAGATTATATGGATGTATCGCCTAAGCAGTTAGTTTCAGTGGCAGCGTCTTTAATTCCATTCCTAGAAAATGATGATGCTAACAGAGCTTTAATGGGATCAAATATGATGAGACAGGCTGTGCCTCTTGTTATAAATGAATCACCTATTATTGGTACTGGAATGGAAGCAGTAGTTGCTAAAGATTCATCAGCAGCAGTAGTTGCTAAAAGAGGGGGGTTTGTTGAGCAAGTAGATGCCAAAAGAATAGTTATCAGACATACTGATGAAGAAAAATTTGATATTACTCTTGGTGTAGATGTTTATAATCTTTTAAAATTTCAGAGATCTAATCAAAATACAGCGATTAATCAGAGGCCTTTAGTAAAAGTTGGAGATAGAGTAGAAACAGGGGATGTAATTGCTGACGGACCAGCTACTGATAAAGGAGAGTTAGCCCTTGGTAAAAATGTGTTAGTAGCATTTATGCCTTGGAATGGTTATAATTATGAAGACTCAATCTTGATTTCCGAAAGAATAGTAAGGGATGATGTATTCACTTCAATCCATATAGAAGAGTTTGAACTAATGGCTAGAGACACTAAATTAGGGCCAGAAGAAATTACTAGAGACATACCAAATGTTGGTGAAGAGTCTCTTAAAAATTTAGATGAGACGGGTATTGTATATATTGGAGCAGAAGTAAAACCAAATGACATCTTGGTAGGAAAAGTTACACCAAAAGGAGAAACTCCAATGACACCTGAGGAAAAGCTTCTAAGAGCAATATTTGGAGAAAAAGCATCAGATGTTAGAGATACATCTTTAAAGCTCCCGGCTGGAGTTTCAGGTACCGTTGTGGAAGTTAGAGTTTTTAATAGAAGAGGAGTGGAAAAAGATGAAAGAGCTCTTGCTATTGAAAAAGAGGAGATAGAGAGGCTCGCAAAAGATAGAGATGATCAGATTAGAATTATTGAATCTAATATCCATCAGAGGTTAAAGGGATTATTGATAGGAAAACAAGCTGTAAAAGGTCAAAAAGGTTTAAAAGAGGGGCAGATAATAACGGAAAAAACTTTCAATGAGATTGATAACAAAGATCTTTGGAAAATTGCGACTAAAAATCAAAAAACTATGGTTAGTATTGAAAGTTTAAAAAATGAATATGACTCCGAAATGAAAGAAATATCTCTAATGTTTTCTGAAAAAGTTGATAAGGTTCAATCAGGAGATGATTTATTGCCAGGAGTTTTAAAAATGGTAAAAGTTTTCGTTGCGGTTAAAAGAAAACTTCAGCCGGGAGATAAAATGGCTGGTAGGCATGGAAATAAGGGTGTCATTTCTAAAATTGCTCCAATTGAAGACATGCCTCACACGGAAGAAGGTGTGCCAGTTGATATAGTATTAAATCCATTGGGAGTTCCTTCAAGAATGAATGTTGGTCAAATTTTAGAGACTCATTTAGGTTGGGCTTCAGCTGGCTTAGGAAAGAAAATTAAAAATATAATTAATAATACTAAAAGTGATGTAAAGGCTAAAAGTAATGAGTGTAAAAAAACATTAAAGTCATTTTTTAAATCTAATTATTATGAAGAAAGAATTAATAATTTAAGTGATCTAGAGGTATTAGAGCTTTTAAAAAATACTAAGTCAGGCTTAAATTTAGCTACCCCAGTATTTGATGGTGCAAAGAATGATGACATAGTAAAACTATTGCAACTATCAGGATTAGATGACTCGGGGCAGGTAAGACTGATTGATGGTAGAACTGGAGAAATGTTTGATAGAAAAGTTACTGTAGGATATATTTATATGTTAAAACTCCATCATTTGGTAGATGATAAAATTCATTCAAGATCAATAGGCCCATATAGTTTAGTCACTCAACAACCTTTAGGAGGAAAGGCTCAATTTGGAGGTCAAAGATTTGGAGAAATGGAAGTATGGGCATTGCAAGCATATGGAGCATCTTATACACTTCAGGAGATGCTTACTGTTAAGTCAGATGATGTGGCTGGTAGAAGTAAGGTCTATGAATCTATTGTCAGAGGTGAAACTAATTTCGAAGCAGGTGTGCCAGAGTCATTTAATGTATTGGTAAAAGAAATGCAATCTCTATGTTTAGATGTTTCTTTATCTAATGATAACAAGACTACACAAAAATCAAAGAATAACAATCAGGAGAATTAATGAATAAAGCTTTAAAACAATTTGAACTTTCTAATAGTAATGAGTTTGATTTAATAAAAATTTCTATTGCAAGTCCTGAAAAGATCAGATCTTGGTCCTTCGGTGAGGTAAAAAAACCAGAAACAATTAATTATCGTACGTTCAAACCTGAGAAAGATGGTCTCTTTTGTGCTAGAATTTTTGGGCCTGTGAAGGATTATGAATGTCTATGTGGAAAATATAAAAGAATGAAACATAGGGGTATAGTTTGTGAAAAGTGCGGAGTTGAAGTTATACAGTCTAAGGTAAGAAGAGAAAGAATGGGTCATATTGAATTAGCTGCGCCTGTTGCTCACATATGGTTTTTAAAGTCTTTGCCATCAAGAATTAGTATGCTTTTAGATATGTCAATGAAGGATGTAGAAAAAGTTCTTTATTTTGAAAATCATATAGTTATAGAACCAGGGCTAACAAACCTTAAATTTAAACAAATTTTATCCGATGAAGAATATAATAAAGCGTTAGATGAAAATTCTGCGGACTCTTTTTCTGCTGGAATAGGTGCTGCAGCTATTAGAAAAATATTTGAATCAATGGACCTTAAAGAAGAAAAAGAAAATATTAAGCTTGAATATTCAGAAACTAAATCAGATATAAAGAAAAAAAAGCTTATAAGAAGATTGAAATTAGTTGAACAGTTTTTAACATCAGGTAACAAGCCTGAGTGGATGATATTGTCATCTTTGCCTGTGATTCCTCCTGATTTGAGACCATTAGTTCCTTTGGATGGAGGTAGATTTGCTACATCTGATTTGAATGATCTTTACAGAAGAGTTATAAATAGAAACAATAGATTAAGAAGATTAATTGAACTCAAAGCGCCTGATATAATTGTTAGGAACGAAATGAGAATGTTGCAAGAGTCTGTTGATGCACTTTTTGATAATACAAGAAGAGCTAGACCTATAACTGGTTCAAATAAAAGACCTTTAAAGTCTCTTGCTGATATGTTGAAAGGTAAACAAGGGAGATTTAGGCAAAATTTATTAGGGAAAAGATGTGATTATTCAGGTAGGTCAGTTATAGTTGTTGGACCAGAATTAAAGTTACATCAGTGTGGAATTCCAAAAAAAATGGCATTAGAGTTATTTAAGCCTTTTATTTATTCTAAATTAGAAATTAGAGGGCTGGCTACTACAATTAAGTCTGCAAAGAAGATGGTTGAAAAAGAGCGCCCAGAGGTATGGGATATATTAGATGAGGTAATAAGGGAACACCCTATTCTTTTAAATAGAGCTCCTACACTCCATAGGTTAGGTATTCAAGCTTTTGAGCCTGTTTTAATAGAAGGAAAGGCTATAAGATTACATCCGTTAGTTTGCACTGCATTTAATGCTGACTTTGATGGAGATCAAATGGCTGTTCACGTTCCTTTATCTGTTGAAGCTCAGCTAGAAGCAAGAGTGCTCATGATGTCAACTAATAATATACTAAGCCCTGCTAATGGAAAACCTATTATTGTGCCCACACAAGACATTGTTTTAGGTCTGTATTTTTTAAGTTTAGAAAGTGAGAAAGAACTAGGAGAAGGAATGATTTTTTCTGGGATTTCTGAAGTTAAGCATGCATTAGATGCAAAGTGTTTAAGTATGCACGCGAAAGTTAAAGCAAAAATTTCAGTTGTAGACAGTTCTGGAACTGAAATAAATAAGATAGTAGAGACTACTGCAGGAAGACTTCTTATATCTGAGGTACTTCCCAAAAATAAGTACGTTTCATTTGATTTAATTAATAAAGTATTAAGCAAAAAAGAATTAGCTGGATTAATAGATATAGTATATAGATTTTGTGGGCAGAAAGACACAGTAATTTTTGCTGATAAACTTATGGAGCTTGGTTTTAAGCATGCTTGTATGGCTGGTATTTCTTTTGGTAAAGATGACATGATTATTCCTAAGGCTAAAGAGGGCTTAGTTAATGAGACAAGAGGCTT
>MDTB01127500.1_pt1 | contig 22291 bp, 26 predicted proteins | sample 811161 | NCBI WGS metagenome assembly MDTB01 (sample SAMN05326650, study PRJNA326480) | marine metagenome | isolation source: seawater | place: Mediterranean Sea | collected 2009 | reverse complement strand
TAAACGCCCCCTGATGGATTCGAACCATCGACCGACTGCTTAGAAGGCAGTTGCTCTATCCAGCTGAGCTAAGGGAGCAGGCGTCCAGTTTCGCAGCCGCCAGGTGCGTTGGCTGGCTTGTGAGCAGGAGCTGCTTTTAATAGAAGGAGCTGTGCGGCACCTAACGATGGCTCCAAGGCGTCTCACGGATCGCGAGAAGCAGGAGCTGGTAGGCCGTTATAAGGCTGGAGAATCCACTGCGGCACTGGCTGAGGCCTACTCCTGCAGCCCCAACACGGTGAGTCGTACCGTCAAGGCGCTGCTCCCCGCAGAGGCTTATCAAGCCCTCAAGTCCAGTCGACAGAAATCAAAGCCTTCCGCGGTTGAGCCTGAGCCATCGCAAGAGGTCATCGCCTCCTCTGACTCGACACCAGAACCCGTCCCTTCGCCCGATCTTGATGCCGGAGGTGCTGACGAAAGCGACGATCCAGGCACCCTCGCTCTTGATGACGCTGAAGACTTCGGTGATGAACCGGACGAGGATTCCGACGAGGACGACAGTTCCAGCTCCGATTTCGAGACGTTTCAAGAACTTGTTCCCCTGGCCGATGTTGGCAACCTCAATGACAACCGGCGTCTTGAGCCTCTCCCCTTGACGGCGGGTCTGCTCCCCACCAGCGTCTACATGCTGGTGGACAAGGTGGTGGAACTGGATGCCAAGCCATTGAGCGATTTCCCTGAATTGGGTCCGCTTGATGAAACCGAGCAACAGCGCCAAGGCCTCTGCCTCTACAGCAGTCCTCGCACTGCCAAGCGCCAGTGCGGCCGCAGTCAGCGGGTGATCAAGGTTCCGGATACCAGTGTGTTTGAACTCACCAGTTCGTACCTGCTGGCGCGCGGAATCACCCGTCTGGTGATGGAAGGAACCCTGATCGCGATTGATGCGGACGAATAAGGCCGATCAGTTGCGTTGATCCGGAAGGAGAACCGCTGCCGTTGTTCCGCCGCTGATCACGCCAAGAACAAACGACACTCCCACCAGAAAACCGCTTGGGAGCGGAACGGATCGCGATGTTCCGAGCTGAATGCTGTGGCGCTCGCTGAGATTCTGCGCTCCCAGGCAGAGCAACAGCAGGAACAGCATTCCTCCTCCGAAACTCAGCAGCAGCAGGCGCAGGCGAAGAAGCATGCAGGACTCAATGTTGAGGTCAGTTTGTCGTGCGCCGATGCAGAAGGGCGTACAGCTCCCGGCGGGAGGTGCCGGTCTGCTCTGCCAATTCTCGGGCAGCATCGCTGGCACTGGCTCCAGCCTCCATGTGTTGCTCGAGTCGCCGCAGAAGCTCCGCTTCGGAGTGCTGTGTGGTGGGTTGCAATGGCGCTCCTCCGAGGACCAGTGTGCATTCCCCCTGAGGGGGATGCTGACGAAAGTGCTCCCTTGCAGCACCCACTGTTGGGCCGATCTGTTGCTCGTATCGCTTGGTGAGTTCTCGGGCGACCTGCACTGGCCGATCTTCGCCGCAGTGTGTAACTAGCTCATCGAGCAGGGCAAGCAGGCGGTGCGGCGCTTCGTAGAGCACGGTTGTGCGGCTTTCCCTGGCGATGTTCGCCAGTCTTTGCTGGCGATCCCGTCCTTTTGTGGGCAGAAATCCTTCAAAGCAGAATCGTCCACTGGGTAGACCGCTGCTGACCAGGGCTGTTGTGGCTGCACAAGGGCCCGGGATGCAGATCACCTCATGACCATCAGAGCGTGCAGCTGCCGCCAGTGCTTCGCCAGGGTCACTGATCCCGGGCAATCCGGCATCACTGATCAGCGCAAGGCTGAGCGGCTGTTTCAGAAGTTCCAGCAACTGCGGCAGTCGGCTTCGGGTGTTGTGCTGGTGGAAGCTCAGCCTGCGCCCCTGGGCGCCAAGGCCTGCTAGCAGCTGACCGCTGTGGCGCGTGTCTTCACAGGCGATCACGTCCACCTGGCGAAGCAATTCTCTGGCTCTTGGAGAGAGGTCGCCGAGATGGCCAATCGGAGTCCCGACCAGGTACAACGTTCCAGGGGCTGGCTCCTGCCGCTGCATTGGCCATTCCCTAACCGCTGAACTCTAGGTTCTGCAATGGATCTCGCCAGTCGTTTGCGAACCGGCATCAATCGCCACCAAAGGCCTTGCAAAGATTCGTTACAGTTTGTGTAACCGACGGATATTCCGTGGAAATCGCTCTCCATCAGCAGTTCGAGAAGCAGCGTCTTCAGGGCGTCATTGATCAGGCCGGCGATCTTCAAGAGCTCAAAGATCTGGCCAAGCAACTTGTCGAGCTGTACTTCAAGCAGAAGGCAGCCACGGCATGGGCGGTGGATCAGGCCACGTCCTGAATCTCCTCAGTGCCTGCCTCCTGACAGGCGAATTCAAACTGTGTGATTGATGACATCGAGGTGGTTTGTCCTCTCTATGACTGATGAAAATCAGTGTCCTCATGCTCACCACAGCAACACGCCTCAGGATTCAGGACATCCTTCGACGTGTAGCTCAAGGTCAATCCGTGAGTCTTCAGGACCGGATTTACGTCAATAAATTCGCTGAGCACGACCGCACGGTGAATGGCTGGGCCAGTCGCGCCAGGCGGATGCAGCTTCAACAGGCACCTTGCAAAGGGCTGGATGGCTTCCTTGCCGATCTTGATCTTGGCTCGGAAGAGGAAGGTGATCGCTATCGCGGCGACCTCGGCGATTGGTTCGGCAATGCATCGCCCTGGCTGCGGCGGGATTGACCAGTGCAAGGTCTTTGGTGCTGCCTTGCAGCACAATGTCAGCGCCATAGATCTCCATCATGCCCAGCTCTGCCCTTCTGCCTGTTGGCGTTTCCATGGATGGGCTTCTTGCTGAATTGAGACGGCTGAGCTGGGGTGCTGCCGACATCCTGCGTGCCTACGCCAGAGGTGAACAACCTCCCCATGGCTTCCCGAGGGCCCTTCGCGTTGAGGATGGAGGCGAAGGGCCCGTGTCGGCGGCTGATCTGGCCGTCAACAGTTGGTTGCTTGATGGCCTCAGCAGCGCATTTCCTGAGGCTGGCTGGACCCTGCTCAGCGAGGAAACGGCGAAAGAGCAGCTCACCGAGGGGGTGCCTCTGGCGGCTGAGTGGTTATGGATCCTTGATCCTCTGGATGGCACCAAGGATTTTCTACAAGGCACCGGTGAGTACGCCGTCCATCTCGCCCTCGTGAAAGAGCAACGGCCTGTGTTGGGTGTGGTGCTCTTGCCTGAAGCGGATGAACTGTGGATCGGTGTGGTTGGCGATGAGGCTTGGTGTGAGGACCGACAGGGGCAGCGCTCTCCCGTGCGCTTTAGCCAGCGCTCTGAGCTGTCGGATCTGATTCTTGTGGCCAGTCGCAGCCATCGGGATGAGCGCCTGGAGCAATTGATCTCGGCGCTACAGCTTGGCGGCTCGCATGCGGTTGGAAGCGTTGGTTGCAAGGTGGCCACGATTCTTCGAGGTGAAACAGACCTCTACATCTCTCTCTCCGGTCGCAGTGCTCCCAAGGACTGGGATATGGCAGCCCCTGAAGCGGTTTTGCTGGCGGCAGGAGGACGATTCACCCACGCTGACCTGAAGGATCTCAGCTACAACACCGGCGATGTTCGGCAGGCAGGCTGCCTGATTGCCAGCCATGGAAAAGCCCACACCGCACTCGGTGAGAGTGCGACGCGGGCGATGTCCACCATTGATCCTGGCTTCCCCGTCTGATCAGTTCAGGGGCGCGACCGGCGTGGGTACCGGCTCAAGCTCACCACCTTCGCCGTTCTGAGGAACGCCGCGAAGAGTGAGGTTGATGCGTCCGCGGTTGTCGATCTCGCGGACGCGCACGGTGACCTCATCACCGACCTTCACCACATCGTCGACCTTCTCCACGCGAGCTTCCGAGAGCTGCGAGATGTGGATCATGCCCTCCTTGCCGGGAAGGATTTCCACAAAGGCGCCGATCGGAATGATGCGAGTGATCGATCCGGTGAACAGTTCGCCTTCATTCACCTTGCGGGTCAGTCCCTCGATGATCCGTTGCGCTTCCTCCGCTGCCGCTCCGTCGTGGGAGGCGATGGTGACGATGCCGCTGTCCTCGATGTCGATCTTGGTGTTGGTGCGCTCTGTGATGCCCTTGATCGTGCGGCCTCCAGGGCCGATCACGGTGCCAATCAGCTCAGGATCGATTCGGAAACTCAGCAGACGCGGCGCATGGGGAGAGAGCACATCCCTTGGAGCCGCAATGGCTTCCAGCATCTTCTCGAGGATGTGGAGGCGAGCAGGACGGGCCTGATTCACCGCTTCCGCGACTGTGCTCACCGACAGGCCTGTGATCTTCATGTCCATCTGCAGGGCGGTGATTCCCTTCTCGGTTCCAGCCACCTTGAAATCCATGTCGCCGAGGAAATCCTCAATGCCCTGGATGTCCGTGAGGATGCGAACTTCCTTGCCTTCCTTGATGAGTCCCATCGCTGCTCCGCTCACAGGGGCCTTGAGGGGTACACCGGCATCCATCAGCGAGAGGGTGCTGCCGCAGACCGACCCCATGGAGGTCGAGCCATTGGAACTGAGCACTTCGCTCACCACACGCACCACATAAGGGAAGGTGTCTTTCTCGGGCAGCACCGGAAGAATCGCGCGTTCGGCCAGAGCTCCATGCCCAATCTCTCGGCGTCCGGGTGAACGCATCGGGCGTGTCTCGCCGACGGAGTAGGGGGGGAAGTTGTAGTGGTGCAGATAAATCTTTTCGGTGTTGGGATGGAGGTCATCCATCTCTTGGGCATCACTCGGTGTTCCCAGCGTGGCGGTGGAGAGCACCTGGGTCAGCCCCCGCTGGAACAGGCCGGATCCATGCACCCGCCTTGGCAGAACTCCAGCCATGGCACTGATCTGGCGCACTTCGTCCAGTCCACGGCCGTCCACGCGCTTGCCGTCCTTGAGGATCTGCTGGCGCATCAGGCTCTTGGTGAGGGCCTTGAAGCTGTTGCCCATCAACTTGGAATTGGAGGCGACGGCCTTGCGGACGGCATCGTCCTCCTTCAGCGCTGAAATGGCTTCTGCCGCAGCACTCTTCACTTCATCAAGAGCCTTGTCGCGTTGCTCCTTGCTCTGATCGAATTTCTTGAGCACCTCGCTGATGCCCTTGGTGCACTGCTTGCTCAGGAAGGTCGGCAGGGTCTTGTCTTCATCAGGCGCCTCGACTTTCACCTGATCGATGCCCAGGTCTTTCAGCAGGTTCTGTTGTGCCTTGATCAGTTCGCAAATCGCCTCGTAGCCGAAGTCGATGGCTTCAATGACATCGCCTTCTGGTAATTGGTTGGCTCCCGCTTCCACCATCACCACGCCATCCGGTGTCCCGGCGACGACAAGATCCAGATCGCCTCGCTCGATTTCCCTGTAGCTGGGATTCAGAACGAAGTCGTCCCCGAGCAGACCCACACGCACTGCAGCCATCGGGCCGTTGAACGGAATCTTCGCGAGCAGGGTTGCGATCGAGGCTCCCGTCACGGCGAGCACATCGGCAGGAACCCGCTCATCAAGAGACAAGCAAGTGGCGACGACCTGCAGGTCGTCTCGCAACCAGGCCGGGAAGAGAGGCCGCATCGGCCTGTCGATCAGGCGCGCGGTCAGGGTGGCGCGCTCCGGAGGGCGACTTTCCCGCCGCATGTAGCTGCCCGGAATGCGTCCTGCTGCGTAAAGACGCTCCTCGTAATCGCAAATGAGGGGTAGAAAGTCGATGCCTTCCCGTCCGCCTGAACGGGTGGAGGTCACGAGAACGGAGGTGTCTCCGCATTCAACCAAGACGGAACCACCCGCTTGGGGGGCAAATCGCCCGGTGGTCAGTCGAATCTCACGTCCGTCAAACGAGATCGACTGGGTTTGTCCTTGCACGACGGCTTATGTCCTTTTGTCAATTGTTAGTTTGCCATTTCGTGGGTTTCAGCACTGGTGAGTGCAGGGATCGCGCTCACCAGACCTGTTCAACCAATGGCCTGATTTCAGCTGATCACCAGCTGGACTTCACCACGCCGGGAAGCTCACCTTTGTGAGCCCGCTCCCTCAACTGATTGCGGCAAAGGCCGAAATCTCTGTAAACACCCCGAGGCTTGCCGGTAGCCCAGCAACGGTTGCGAACACGGTTGGGTGCGCTGTTGCGAGGTAATGCCTGAATCTTGCGGTGAATCTCAAGACGTTCCATGGGATCCCCAGCGGCATTCAGGGCCTTCATCAGTGCCGCACGCTTGGCCGCGTAACGCTCCACGAGCTTCTTGCGCTTCACATCGCGGGCGATCATCGACTTCTTGGCCATGCAGCTGAATCGCTGAAGAATCAATCTCCAACTATACAGTTTGGAGACGTCGGGCTCAGCGGGTGATCAGCTGTTGTACCAGCGGAAGTTGACTGGTGTCCCGCACGATCAGAACGACGGTGAGACCAACGATCAGCAGAAAACCTGATTGCAGGTAAGCCAGCTGCCAACGTTCCGGGACCGGACGACCTCGCAGTCCCTCAAGCAAGAGCAGGAACATCTGTCCGCCATCCAGCAGGGGAACAGGAAAGGCATTGAGCACGGCCAGATTGATGGAAATCAGGGCCATGAAAAACACCAAACCTGAGCCCCCCTGCTCGCTCAGCTGCGCACCGATCTCAACAATTTTCACCGGGCCGCTCAACTGACTTGCGTGGCCTCGGAAATCACGGATCAGCCCGCCATAACCCATCAGGGTCTGCTGCAGGAGCTGACGAAACTCCGAGACGGTATGGGTGATCACCTCAACAGGACCGTTGGCAGGGCGGCTTCGCCCGTTCACATTGGCCTGCAGTTGCGCTCCGATCCGGCCTGATCCCCCCTCGTCAAGGGGTTGAAGGTTGATGCTCTGCTCGCTCTGGTTGCGCTGCCTGTTGATGGTGAGGACTTCTCCGGGAGCGGCTTTGATCTCCTCGACCATGGCCTGTACGCCGGCCTGGCCTGTGCCGAGCTGTTCGCCATCGATCGCCAGGATTTTGTCCCCGGGTCTGAGGCCAGCAAGGTCAGCTGCTCCTCCTTTCTGGACATCGATGATCAGAACACCAGGATCCGGATCCGCCGGCAAACCGACCAATGCGGTCTGGCCGAACAACACCACAAGCGCCAGCAGCAGATTGGCCAGCACACCTGCTGAGATCACCAGCGCCCGCTGAGGAATCGGCCGATTGCGCATCAGATCGGGATCATCGGCAGGAATGGAACTGTCGTCGTCGTCATCAGGGAAGGAGACGAACCCACCAAGGGGCAGCAGCCGGATCGCGTAGGTCACGCCCTGTCGTTGACGTTTGATCAGTGCCGGGCCGAATCCGATTGAGAAGCCGTTGACACGGATCCCCTGGAGCGTGGCAGCGAAGAAGTGACCGGCTTCATGAACCACGATCAGGAAGGCCAGCACCGCAATAGCCGCGAACACGTTCATGCCGGCGTCATCTGTTGAATCGAGTCATTGTGGCTGCAATAGCTCGCTCCCGACGTACGGGACGAGAGCAGGGGGCAGGCGCACGGTCCCATCCGGTTGCTGACCTGTTTCCAGCAGGGCTGCCATCGTGCGCCCGACCGCCAGCCCACTGCCGTTCAAGGTGTGCACCAAACGGGTGTTTTTCCCTTCCTTCGTGCGGATCGATGAGCGTCGTGCCTGGAAGTCTCCGCAAACGCTGCAGCTTGAAATCTCCCGATAGGCACCGGCACCTGGCAGCCAGACTTCCAGGTCGTAGGTGCGTTGAGCCGAGAAGCCCAGATCGCCGGTGCAGAGGTCCAGCACCCGGTAAGGCAGCTCGAGAGCCTGAAGAACCGCTTCGGCATCGGCAGTGATCTGAGCGTGTGCATCAGCCGACTGGTCGGGATGAACAAACCAGTAGAGCTCCACCTTGTTGAACTGATGCAGCCGGATCAATCCTCGAGTGTCCCTGCCATAACTGCCAGCTTCCCGACGGAAACAGGGGCTGTAGGCCGCGTAGCGCAATGGCAGCTGATCGACCGGGATGATTTCATCGCGATGGAGCGACGTCACAGGGACTTCAGCTGTCGGCGTCAGCCAGAGATCGTCTTCGGCACACCGGAAGCTTTCCTCTGCAAATTTGGGGAGCTGACCTGAACCGGTGAGGCTGGCTGAATTGACCAGGACCGGTGGCAACACCTCGCGATAGCCCTTGCTGGTGTGCAGATCCAGCATGAAGTTGATCAGGGCGCGCTCCAGGCGCGCTCCCTGGCCCATCAGGGTGACGAAGCGGCTCTGGGCAATCCGGACGGACCGTTCCGTTTCGAACAGTCCAAGCCGTTCTGCGATCTGCCAGTGCTCTTCGAGCCCCTTCTGTTCACGGGGTGTCCCCCAGCGCCGGAGCTCAACATTGTTGGTTTCGTCCTGTCCATCAGGACAGTCCTCAGCGGGAAGATTCGGGTATGTGAGCAGCTGGTCGCGAAGCTGATTCGACAGCTGCTTTTCCTCCTCCTCCAGAACGGCAACCCGCTGTTTGATGGTGTTGCCCTCCCGGCGTAAGGCGGCAACGTCATCACCTTTTGGATCGGCACCGCTCTGGATGCGCTTACCGACTTCTTTGCCAATGCGGTTTCCATCCGCTTGCAAAGAGCTTCTCGTCTCTTCGAGGTCGCGTTGCTGCTGAGCGATCAGCTGAAGTCGTGTGAGATCGACGGCCTTGCCGCGACGCCCCAGTGCACTGGTGATCGCTTCGGGGTTGTCACGCACAAGGCGCTGGTCGAGCACGGGTCCGGCAGTATCGGCGCCGGCAGCCTATGGCAGCCCGATCAGAGCACCTGGCCGACCATGACAGCCGCCACGGCGGAGAACACTGTGATTCCGAGAGCGGTGATGGGGTTCTGTCCCTGGGCCACGGCCACGGTGGTGATCACGCCGGCTCCCAGGCAGGCCACGCACAGCTGGGTGGTGAGATCGTTGCGGCGGTCCAAGGGCTTTTATCCACTGGTCGGACCGTAGAGAGCGGCTTTGGCTGGGGCTTCAGGAAGGGTCGGCTTCGTTACGCCGCGTCAGGGTTCGTTACGTGTCGCAATGGAAGCGGGTCGTGCGCGGCCTTCTGCGGCCCACTGCTTGAGGGTCTCCAGCTGTTCGCTTGCCGTGCGTGACAGCGGAATGAGCTGTGATGCGGCTCGGATGAGATCGGCTTCCATCAGTTCCCGTCGCTCGGCGAAGGCCAGATGCATCGCTTCGATCACCGTCTGCTCCAGTTCCGCACCAGAGAAACCCTCGCTGCGGCTCACTACGGTGTCCAACGGCAGCGACAGACCGGGCCGGCGTCGTCCCAGATGCAGATTGAGGATGCTTCGGCGCTCCTCGCTGCTGGGAAGATTCAGGAGAAAGATTTCGTCGAAACGCCCCTTGCGCAGCAGTTCGGGTGGCAAGCGGTCAATTCCATTGGCCGTCGCCACCACGAACACCGGCGATGATTTTTCAGCCATCCAGGTGAGCACGCTGGCGAGGACGCGTTGGCTGGTGCCGCCGTCGCTGCGGCCATCCCCTCCGAATCCCTTGTCGATCTCATCGATCCAGAGCACGCAGGGTGCCATCGCTTCCGCGCGTTGGATTGTCTCGCGCGTTCTTGCTTCGCTGGCACCGACCAGTCCAGCGAAAAGCCGACCGACGTCCAGTCGCAGCAGAGGCATGGACCAGCTCCCGGCGATTGCTTTGGCTGTCAACGACTTGCCGGTCCCCTGAGGCCCCACAAGAAGCACCCCGCGAGGCAGGGGCAGTCCGAAACGACGCGCATCCTCTGAGAAGGCCTGATGCCGCTGTTCCAGCCAGGCTTTCAGCGCATCGAGGCCTCCGATCGCTTCCGTGCCGTTTTCTGAGTTGCAGAACTCCAGCACTTCGCTGCGAGCGATGGTCTGACGTTTCTCGTCCAGCACCTCCATCAGATCATCCGCTCCCAGGCGACCTCGGCGTGCCAGCGCCCGTGCCGCAACCTGGCGGACGCGCAGTTCACTGAGGCCGCTGCAGGCTTGCGTGAGCTCCTCCAGAACGGAGGGGTCCAGGGGTGCACCGCTTCCTGAGGCGATGCTGGTGAGGAGTTGCCGCAGGTCCTCCGCTTCAGGCAACGGCAGGTCGAGCAATGTGATGGCTTCCTCAAGGTCTGCCGGTGGATTCCAGCCGCCAGTGCAGAGCACAAGGGTGTGGGGCGTGCTGCGGAGATGGGTGCTGAGATTGCGCAGCATCCTGGCGATGCCGGGGTCATCGCAGAACCGGTGAAAGTCTTTGACCAGCAGCACGGTGGGGCTGCCGTCCTCCAGCTGCTGCAGCCATTGCAGCACTGCCATCGGCTGGCGTGCCCCCAGGCCATCAGTGTTGAGGACGCCGTTGAGGCCTTCGATGAAATCCCAGTGGGCCAGACGTCTCTGCAGGCGTTGAGTGGCTTGCAGCATCAGGGCTTCGACGCGACTTTCCTCGCTGCTGCGGATCCAGATCAGTGGGGTGCGGGAACGGATCAGCAAATCGAGCTGAGCGGTCCAGGTGACGCTGCTCATTCCCGTTGAAACTGCTGCAGTGCCTGCCAGCGGGGATCGATTGGATCGCTGTTGGTGGAGGCTTCGCCGGCTTCCTTTGGCAGCGGTGGTCCAGGGCAGTGACCGCCGCAGTGGTTCACCACGGGCAATTGAAGATTCAGTTGTTCGAACACCCATTGCTCCGGATCGAAGCGTCCCCGCGGATCAAGACATTCAACGAGCCCTTCCATCTCTGCAATCTCCTCGGATTCCTGCAATTGCTCGTCGGAGGGAGGCGTGTCTCCGAGCCAGATCAATTCTGATGGTTGGCAGTTGAGTTGTTGATTGAACTGGCCGAGACATCGATCACACGTCAGCGTGACGATTGTGGACAGCTCTCCTTCCACTGAGAGGACGTTGCCGCGATGTTCGGCTGTGAGCTCTCCTCTCACCGGGGTAAGGGATTTCAAGGCATTGAGCTGGCCATCGACAGACCAGGTACGGGGAGCGGCGAGGGCTCTCAGTTCCTGAAGGGCGACCGGCTCCAGGCCTTCGATCATTTCCCGCCTTTTGGTTCGAAGGGGAGGCGGGAGTCACTCACCGTGCCAGCGGATGTGGCGGTGGCTGTCACGGTCTGCTGAGCCTTTTGCTGGTCGAGAATGGTTTGAAGATTCTCTGGCAGAGCTTCTTTGGTGAGGATGAAGGTTTGCAGTCCCTGGAAGATATTGGCAATCACCATGTAGAGCAGGACCCCTGCCGGCAGGGGAAAAAACAGGAACATCCCGGTGATCATGAATGGGGTGATCTTGTTGGCCGTGGCCTGCTGAGGGTTGGCCGGCATCCCCATCCCGGAGAGCAGTTGGGAGAGGAACAAGGTCACTCCGAAGGATCCCACCAGGATGGCGATGTCCCAGTTGATTGCTCCATCGGCATAGAAACCGACCTGTCCAAGGGCCTTGATGAACAGGAATCCGCTCCTGGCTGCCAGGCCGGGAATCTTGGCTTCAACCGTGGCATCTCCCTCGGCCAAAGCTGTGATGGTTCCATCCGCGCTGACGCTGAGAACGTCGTCTCCCTTGCTCAGGCTCCAGCTGGGGGCAAATCGTGATGGGTCCTCGGCGCCTTGAAGGACGTCCGCGAAGGAACGGCCGTCCTTGGTGTGCAGATTGATGCTGGCGCTGTCGCCGACACCGATTTTGTTGCCGCGAGGCAGGCTGGCGATCACGGGCACGTGATCGGTTTCGCCGATAAAGATGGAGTGACTGGCACTGTTGAAGGGCTTCGGCTCAACTGCCGCAATCTGTTCCGCGGGAAGCACCTTGACGTTGATCGTGTAAGGCACATCTGCGAATGGTGAGCCCCGCAATGTGGCGAACAGTGCAAACAGAATGGGCATCTGCACAAGGAGTGGCAGGCAGCCCGCCAGGGGGCTTCCGAACTCCTTCATCACCTTGCCCAGCTCTTGCTGCTGTTTCTGGATGTCGTCGGCATAACGACTTTTGATCTCCGCCTGGCGTTTCTGGATCACGGGTTGCGCGATCCTCATCCTCCGAGCACTACGAATCGAGCCAGCGCTGAGCGGATACAGAGCGACTCGGATCACGAGCGTGAGAGCCACAATCGCCAGGCCATAACTCGGAACCAATCCGTAGAAAAAATCCAGGATCGGGATGAGCAGGTTGTCGGAGATGTACCCGATCACGTGGAAGCTCCCGTGGGTTTTGGAGGCGGTCTACCGCCAGTGTGCAACAAAAGCGGACTCAGGCTGCGAAGCCTTCGACCGACTTCTGATCAGAGATGGATTGGCGTTCTGCAATGCGTTCCAGGATGTAGGTCTCCACATCACGGAACCTGGGAACGGAACGCAATTCCAGCCGTGCACCATCACTGAGAACCAGGACCATGTCTCCCCAGGCGCCAAATCCGCGGGGCACGCTGCGCACCTCTTTGATCTGGCTGTAAACGACCTGGGTCTTGTCCCGGCCAAGCCAGCCACCGGTCACCGAGACCCTGCGACTGGTGATGCGGAAACGCAGCCAGATCGCGCGCACGATCGCTCCAATGGTGAAAGGCAGGGCAATCAAGGTGAAGCCCAGCAGCAGGTTGAAGATCAGATCGCCACGAGCGGGACCTCCCTCGTAGTGAACCTGTTCAGCGGAGGTGGTTGTCATCACTCCAGACCGGCGGACTTCAGCAGACTGTCGCATTCTTCCAGTAACTGTGATTCTTCGACGTCGGATGCACCCGGCCGAAGGCTGATCAGAAGCCAGCGACCTGCCAGCTCAACACGTTGCTCCAGGCGTGTTCTCAGGTGGGCATGGAAGAGGCGCCGCAGTCGGTTGCGGCGGACGGCACGCTTGTGCACCTTGCTGCTGATCACCACTGCACAACGGCAGCATTTGGCAGGGCGGTGACGCAGCTCAGGCCTCAGCAGGGATACATCACCGTTCAGGGTGCGCAGCACCATCCACTGACCGTGGTGACGACGGGCGTTGCGGTGAAGGCGGTGAAAGCAACGCTGCCCCCTCAGTCGCATCGAAGTGGGCAGCGCCATTGGTTGTGCTGTCGAGACGAGGAAGCTGGCGTCAGACAGCGAGCCTGGACCGACCCCGCTTGCGGCGGGTGCGGATCACACGGCGGCCGGTATGCGAGCGCATGCGGACCCGAAATCCGGAAACCCGTTTGCGCTTCCTGCTTGTTCCCCCCAGGGTTCGTTTGGTCATTGCTGCGTCTTGGCGTCCGGCCGATCAGAACTAATGAACCTACCAGTCAGTCCATGTCGACCAGCCAGCTGCCCCGGTAACCGGACATCGGGACGTCCCCAGGTGCCTGGACAAGAGCGTTGAACTGATACATGCGCTGACCCTGAGGATTGAACATCTTGATCAGCAGGGCGTAATCGCCATCAATGGGCACGGGTTGATCCGGAAAAACCTCAATGGCGGTTTGGTTGTCGTTCACTTCGATGGTCGCTGGAACCTTTTCGAGGCACTTGGTGCGTCTGAGCATGCTCCCTTTGGTGACCTTGCAAAGAGCCATGCGATGAGGCTTCAACTTGGCATCGAAGTAGTCCGGCACAGTCACCGTCAGCTTCAGGATGGCGGTCTTGCGGTCCTTTTCACGAAGGGTCAGGTACCACTCAGAGCGATCGTTCTCAATGTTTGAGGTCTGGTAGTAGTACAGCCGGCGGTAGTCCTTGCTGCTGTCCCAGCGGAATTCCAGCAGGCCGGAGGTGCCCTGCGACATGGCCGGTCTGGAGTTGAGGCCAGCCATGCCTCCCAGCAGTGCAAGACCACCGGCAACGGCGACAGAGCTTTTGAACAGAAGGGACCGGATCATCGCCATCAATCAGCTGCAAGGATTCTCCTGAGTCCAATGCCTGGAAGGGATGGGATTGGGCCGGCCAGCCAGCTGTCAGTTGTGACTGAGTCTGTCTGGACGCAGCAGGCGAGCCTCCTCGAGATAGGGGTGCGCCGGCTCCCGAGCGGCTGGCATCCACACGTGCGCCAGCAGTCGGATGCAGCGCGGCAGATCTCCACTCACGGCCATCTGCTGACAGTCGAGCAGGGCAACCGCATCCCAGCCCTGCCGACGACGAGCGACCGCGGCAGGGAAGCAGGCATCGAGATCGGCCGTGACCGAAAACGTCAGCGACACGATCTGGTCGGGATTCAGCCCGTTGTGTTCCATCAGGGCATCGATGAGACTTGCCACAGCGTTCTCGATCGCTGCCACCGAATTGGCTGGGCAGGTGGTTGCCCCCCGCAGACCGATCAGTTTCCGATCTGAGCCAGTCATGGCCGGTACAGCCAGAGAACCTGACCGCTGCCCATGAGCTCGAGGTTGAGCCGCTCCAGTAGTGGATTCAGAAGATGGGATCCCGGAAGCAGATTGCCGAGTTTGCGTTTGCTTTTCCCAAGGGTCACGAGCTTGGCGTTGTCCTCATCGAGGTCGGCCAGTCGCGCAGCCAGGCGTCGGGCGTCCTCTTCATCCCCGAGCTCATCGACGAGCCCGAGATCCAGGGCTTGCTCGCCGCTGAAGACCCGTCCGTCAGCAAACGTCTTCACGACGTCGGCGCTCAGGCCGCGACCTTCCGCCACGACGCCGACGAACTGGCTGTAACTGCTGTCGATCAGCTGCTGCAGAAGTTCGCGTTCGGCTTCGCTGAGGGGCCGGTCAGGCGAAAGGATGTCTTTGAACATTCCGCTTTTCACCGTGTCGAAGCGGATTCCGATGCGCTCGAACAGGCGTGAGAGGTCGTTGCCCCGAAGAATCACACCGATCGATCCGGTGATCGTGCCTGGATTTGAGACGATCTTCTCGGCTGCCACACCGATGTAGACGCCGCCGGAGGCAGAAATATTGCCGAAGCTGGCCACCACCCGGCATCCCTTTTCGCGCAGGCGCATCAAGGCGGCATGGATCTCCTGGCTGTCTCCGACGGTTCCGCCGGGGGAATCGATCCGGAGCAACAGGGCAGGGAATTCCCTCTCTTCAACTTCCTTGAGTGCTTTCAGCACCCGTTTGCGGGTGCTGCCACTAATGGGTCCCTCCAGAACGACTCGCGCCATTCGACGGCGGGATTTACGGCGCCAGGGCCAGATCATGTCTTACATCGGTTGTACTCCGGATCTTAAAAAAGGCCCTGAATCTCCCCGCCATGGCCTCCATCCGCCTCTGGCTGCTGATGTTGCTTCCCTTCGCTCTGTGGGGGACCGCCATGACGGCGATGGCTCCGCTGCTCGAATCCGGTGGCAGCTGGCTTGTTGCAGGTCTTCGGCTGCTCCCTGCCGGCATCGCCCTGATCCTCTGGGTGGCCTTCAGTGGTCGGGGCTTGTTCATCGACAGCCGGGATCTCGGCTGGTTCGCCCTGTTCACCCTGGTTGACGCCTGTCTGTTCCAGGGATTACTCGCCCATGGCCTTTCAGGGACGGGCGCCGGGCTCGGCTCGGTGTTGATCGACTGCCAGCCCCTGATCGTGGCCCTGCTGGCTCGTGCCTTATTCGCCGAGTCGATCAATCCCGTGGGTTGGATCGGCCTTGGCCTTGGTTTTGCCGGGATTCTCTGCCTGGGTGTTCCGGCTGAGCTGCTGGGGCACTGGTGGCTGCTGCGGGATCTGCCAGCCGTCATTGAACTGTTCCAGCCAGGGGAGGTCACGATGCTTCTGGCCGCCCTCGCCATGGCCTTCGGCACCGTGCTGATCCGTTTTGCTTGTCGGTACAGCGATCCGATTGCGACCACGGGCTGGCACATGATCCTGGGGGGACTTCCGCTGCTTCTCATCGCAGCGGTCGATCGCCAGTTCAGCCTGCCTGCCTGGGATGCGCTGGATTGGCTTCGCATGGCCTTTGCGAGCCTTCTGGGCAGCGCCCTCGCCTACGGACTGTTCTTCTGGTTCGCGAATCGCCGTGATCTGACGAGTTTCAGCAGCCTTGGTTTTCTGACTCCGGTGTTCGCGCTGGCCACCGGCGGTTGGCTGTTGGGTGAACGACTCACGTCCGTGCAGTGGGTCGGGGCGCTGATGGTGCTGATGTCGGTGATCTGCGTCAGTCAGCGGCGGCGGCTGTGGGAGCCGGACGTCAGGGTGAAGGGATGAAGGACCCTTCTCTGAGGCTGGTGTTGATCAGCACCCCCATCGGTGCTCTTGGAAGTGGTCGAGGCGGAGGGGTTGAACTCACCCTGCGCTCGTTGGCTCAGGGTCTGGTGATGCGGCAGCACCAGCTGACGCTGATTGCCCCACGGGGGTCACAACGGCCTGTGGGTTGCGACGCAGTGGAACTGGTGGAGGTTGATGGGGTTGATCAACCGAGTTGGCAACATGCTTCTGAGGCTGCATCGGTGGAGATTCCCCGCAACGCGGTGCTGCCCCGCCTGCTGGATGCCGCACTGCAGCGGGCTGACAACGCCGATGCACTGCTGAATTTCGGATACGACTGGTTGCCGCTTTGGGTCACCCCCCATCTCCAACAGCCGTTGTTCCATCTGATCAGCATGGGAGCTGTCACGACGGTGATGGGGGAGGCGATTGAGGCGCTCGGCCGCTGGGACCAGAGACGTCTGGCGTTTCATACCGCTCGTCAGGCGGCTGATTTTGAGCTTCCCAATCCCCCCTGTGTGGTGGGCAATGGCTTCAACCTGGAGGCATATCGCTTTCAAGCTGCGATGGGCGGACCCCTGGGATGGGCGGGCCGCATCGCGCCGGAAAAGGGCCTGGAGGATGCTGCAGCGGTTGCTGCGGCTTTGGGCGAACGTCTTCTGGTCTGGGGTCTGCTTGAAGATGAGACCTATGCGGCCGCCGTTGAAGCGGCGGTTCCACCTGGAACCATTGAATGGCGAGGGTTTCTGCCCACAGAGGACCTGCAGCGGGATCTAGGCGCCTGCCGGGCTCTGATTAACACGCCGAAATGGAATGAGGCCTACGGGAATGTGGTGGTGGAGGCGATGGCCTGTGGTGTTCCGGTGATTGCTTACGACCGAGGCGGGCCAGGTGAATTGATCGTTCCTGGAGAGAACGGTCTTTTGGTCCCTCCCGATGACGTTTCAGCGTTGGCTGACGCCGTTCGCCGCTGTGGGGACATCGACCGTTCCGACTGCCGTCAGTGGGCCGAACGCAATGCCTCGCAGCAGGTTTTCAGCCGTCGGGTGGAAGCCTGGATCAGCGCTGGTCTGGCAGCGGATGGCAACATCACCGCGTTGAAGTGAGGACGCAGCGGTGGAGGTGAGGGGCCGTCAGCGGCAATGGGTGCTGGCCCTGGTTCTATTTCTTGGCGTGCTGGTTTGTCTGTGGAGGCTCGGTGCCACCGGGGTGACCGATGAGACCCCGCCGCTGTTCGCTGCGGCGGGCCGCGGCATGGTCGACAGCAGTGACTGGCTAACGCCGAGGGTGAATGGCCTGCCTCGTTACGACAAGCCACCTTTGATCTACTGGCTGATGGCGCTGGGTTATGCCTTGCCAGGCTCCTCGCTATGGGATCCGCTGGGCAGCTGGGCAGCGCGGTTGCCTTCGGCGTTGTCCAGCATCGTGATGATGTTGGCGCTGGCCGACACCCTGCTGCGCTGGCCCCGACGCGATGACCAGAGGCCCGCCTGGACTGCGGTGGCTGGAGCACTCAGTTTTGCGTTGTCCCCTCTGGTGCTCGTCTGGAGCCGAACGGCAGTGAGCGACGCCTTGCTCTGTGCCCTGCTCGGACTCAGTCTTCTGTTTCAGTGGCGGCGTTTTGCCGATCCTCAGCAGAGCCGCTGGTGGACGGCATGGGTTCTTCTAGGCCTGGCTGTTCTGGCCAAGGGTCCGGTCGCGATTGTTCTGTCCGGTCTCACGCTGATTCTGTTTTGCGGCCTGCGCCGGGATTTTCAGACTCCCTGGCGGCGCCTTCGGCCACTCCCAGGACTCTTGATCACCGCTCTGATCAGCCTGCCCTGGTACGTCGCCGAACTGTTGGTCGAGGGTCAGCCCTTCTGGGACAGTTTTTTTGGTTATCACAACCTTCAGCGCTTCACCTCAGTGGTCAACGACCACCTACAGCCGTGGTGGTTTTTTGGGCCGGTGATGTTGATCGCGGCCCTGCCGTTCACCCCTCTTCTTCTGGTCTCCATCGCTGAGCAGCCGCGTCTGCGGCCGGAGCCTGATCAGTCCTTGCAGCAGTTCGCATGGTGCTGGCTCATGGCTGTGCTGTTTCTGTTCACCTCGGCCGCCACGAAGCTTCCTAGCTACTGGCTTCCAGCCACCCCGGCTGCTGCTTTGCTGATCACCGCTGCGATCCATGGGCGCCAAGGAGGCCGGACCATCGCCTGGGCCGCAACAGCACTGCTGACGCTGGTTCTGGCGGCGGGATTCTGGGGTTCTTCTCTTTGGATCCCCCTGATCAACGACCCTGAAATGCCGACACTTTCGGCAGATCTTCTCGCCAGTGGCTTCGTGCTCCGCGCCGGAGCCTGGTTCAGCCTGGCTGGCCTGCTCTGTTGTCTTCTCTGGCGTCGCGGCGCACTCATTCGCCTGCTGACCATGCAGGCATCCCTCCTGCTGTTTCATCTCAACGCTCTCGTTCCTATCGCTGAACTTGGCGATCAGTTGCGGCAGATGCCCGTCCGTGATGCAGCAGTTCAGATGGGGCTCCAGCGTCAGTCAGGGGAACCGCTGGCCATGGTGGGAGCGATGAAACCATCCCTGCACTTCCACACCAGAGAAGTGGTGGTTTATGAAGGTCGTTCTGAAGGTGCCCTGGTCAATCTTTCCGACCGTCTGGCCCACGAACGTCGGCGTGGCTGGCAGGGCAGGCCGCTTTCCGATGATGGGGCCTCTGAAACCGTGTTGGTTCTGATCGATGGCGGCACGGCCCGCCAGGATCATTGGAGCCGCCTGGAGCCGCAGATCCTCGGAGAGTTTGGGATTTACCAATTGTGGCGGCTCGATCGTCGCCGCCTTGAGGCACGCGCTGGAGATCTTCGCAGTGAAGGCGTCGATCCCGACTGGCGTGATCCACGGCCGGAGCGCTTCTGATTCAGCCCTGCGGTGGCTTCTTCCCATAGCCGGTCATGCGGAAGTCGTGGCGGTAGTACGACCTGATCCGTCGGAGTTCACGCTTGGACAGCTCGCTGGCGCTGAGGCGTGATGGCGATTGATTGGTATGCGGCATTGGCGCAGCCGTTCGTCCCTGCGTCTGAGGATCGATCAGTTGGAAAAGGTGACGCAAATCCTGCTCAAATCGCTCCACCCTGCCAATGAACTGGGGTTGGCCTGCTCGCAGCCAGAGGGCCTGCGGTTGGAAGGTGGTCAGCCGGCGCAATCGACCCTGATGCAGATCGTTCACCATGTCGCTGAGTGATGGCCGCTCATCCAGCAGGTGCAAGCGATAGCGCTTGGTTCGACTGAGGTCTGCTTCTGATGTTCGACGCAGCTGTTTCTCGGTTCTCAGAGCAACCCGGAGGTTGTAATTGCAAGCGGACAGGAACCGGCTGATCGGATGGCGCACGAAGGTGAAGCGCAGATAGTCCCGCCAGTCCTCCGGCAGGTCATTGCGTTTGTGGTGGCTGTGGTCGTGGCGGAATCCGAAGGCTGACTCAACTGACTGACCGGCGCACTTGGGGATATGGAGAAAGATCAGTTTCTGCTTCGGCAGAATCAGACTCATGGAGTGAACCTCTGGCGGTGGCAGAAGCCACAGACCTCCCAGAGACTGATCTCACCGTTCGGAGCGGGGCGTCCGCAACGGGGGCACTGCCCCATGCCATGAACATCGCAGCGGCTGGGGTGCCTTGCCCAGATCGAGGCTTCGCTTTCAAGCGGCTCTCTCACGCGGCTGTGATGCTGTTGAACGCGCAGATCGCGTACGGCGTGGCCGGCAGCCCTCATGGCTGCCAGCAATTGCATGCGGTTGTACTGAAGGGCTTGCCGCCACTGGGGATGACTCGCTCCGACCGTGAGCACGCCCCGTTGGAGGCTCAATGGCCTGCAGTGAGGTGCTAACTGATCTCCGGCGATGTTCGGCCAGTCCTGCCAAAGCCCTGCCAAGCCTCCATCGCGACGCCACTGTCGACTGAGTCCGTCAAGGCAATCTCTCAGGGGAGCCGCGGGAGCCGGTGGTGCCGGCTGGAGGATTTCAAGCCCCTTCAGACGTCGACGTTGGGGATCTGGAGCCACTGCCATGGCCAGAGCGTAGGGGTGAATGGCCAGGATCTCGCTACCCTCGGCCTGGATCCGCAGTTCCGTTCATGGGCTTCTTCGACCGGCTTAGCCGACTGGTTCGAGCCAACGCCAATGCTGCTGTCAGCAGCATGGAGGATCCGGCCAAGATTCTTGATCAGTCCGTTGCGGACATGCAGTCCGATCTGGTCAAGCTGAGACAGGCGGTGGCTTTGGCGATTGCCAGCCAAAAGCGCTTGCGAAATCAGGCTGAACAGGCCGAAAGTCAGTCCAAAACCTGGTACGAACGCGCTGAGCTGGCCCTCAAAAAAGGGGAGGAGGATCTGGCCAGAGAGGCTCTGACCCGTCGCAAGACATTTCAGGAGACGGCCACCTCGCTGACGGCGCAGGTCCAGGCTCAGGACGGTCAGGTGGAAACCCTGAAGAAGAGCCTGGTTTCCCTTGAGGGCAAAATCGCCCAGGCCAAGACCAAGAAGGACATGCTCAAGGCCCGCGCCGAGGCGGCGAAGGCCCAGCAGCAGCTGCAGAGCGCCGTTGGCAACATCGGAACCGACTCCGCCATGGCCGCGTTTGAGCGGATGGAGGACAAGGTTGAGCAGCTGGAGGCCACTGGACAGGCCGCCGCCGAATTGGCGGGAGCCGATCTCGAGAGTCAGTTCGCGGCCTTGGAAGGCGGAAGCGATGTCGACAACGAACTCGATGCCTTGCGTCAACAGCTCAAAGGGGGGCCAGAAGCAGTCGCCCTGCCAGCAGCCGAGAGCACTGAAGAGGTCAAGGCCGTCAAGGTGGAGGAGGTCGACGCCGATCTTGAGGATCTCAAGAGATCCATCGACAAGCTTTGAATCGGGTCTTCAGAGCTCTCAGCACTCCATAGGATCAAGGGGTCTGACTGAAAGTCCCTTGGCTGGAGCCGTCTCCGATTTCACTGATTCAGGATTCGATCAGGAGGTGCTCAAGGCCTCCGGCACCGTTCTTGTTGATTTCTGGGCGTCCTGGTGCGGACCCTGCAGGTTGATGGCACCCCTGATGGACTGGGCCGCAGAGACCTACGGCGATCGACTCTCCGTGGGAAAGCTCGAAGTGGACGGCAATCCCACAACCCGTGATCAATATCAGGTGCAAGGGATCCCCACATTGATGCTGTTCCGTGATGGTGAGGAGCTTGCCCGCCATGAGGGAGCCATTGCGAAGCCTCAGCTTCAGGCCTTCCTGGATGCGCATCTCTAACCGTCTTGAGGCTCTTGGCAACGGTGTGTTCGCCCGAACAGACGAGCACAAACGTCTGTATCGACGCAGCGCACAGCGCGGCAACGTTCCAGAGCTGATTGATCTTTCGCTCGGATCCTCCGATCTGCCCCCGCCAGCTCAGGTTCTGCAAGCGATGGCCGAGTCGATCCATCGGCCTGGCACATCCTCGTATTGCCTCCACGCCGGAACGGCCCCGTTTCGTCAGGCCGTTGCGGCCTGGTGTCAGCGCCGATTTGACGTCGCGGTCGATCCGGAACGGCAAGTGCAGCTGTTGATCGGCTCTCAGGAAGGGACGGCTCATCTGCCCCTCGCGATCCTCAATCCAGGCGATCAAGCGTTGATGCTTGATCCCAGCTATCCATCTCACCGCGGCGGTCTTGTCCTCGCAGGTGCTGAGGTCAACAGCCTTCGCCTTGATCACGACACGTCATGGCTGCCACAGCTTGATCGACTCCCTCTCAGTACCTGGGAGCGCATCAAGTTGTTCGTTCTCGGCTACCCCCATAACCCCACGGCCAGGGTCGGAAACCAGGCTTTGCTGGATCAGATCATGGCGCTGGGTTGTCGTCATGACGTGGTGATTGCCAACGACAATCCCTATGTGGATCTGGCACTCGAGGGACAGGCTCCAACCCTGTTGCACAGTCCAGGCTGGCGTGAGCGAGGAATCGAATTCTTTTCCCTGTCGAAGGGTTGGTGTCTGGGAGGATTCAGGCTTGCCTTCGCGGTTGGAGCCGAACCTCTGATCTCTGCGCTGCGGCAACTGAAAGGCGTTGTTGATTTCAATCAATCCCTCGCCCTTCAGGAGGGAGCCATCTGCGCGCTTGAGGCGTGTCCTCAGTGGCCGGAGCAGCTCCGGGACACCTATCGCGAGCGGCGTGACGCGGTCATCTCCTCTTTCCTGGCCCAAGGCTGGCGCGCGCCGCTGCCGGAGGTTGGGAT
>MDTB01086485.1_pt1 | contig 22292 bp, 24 predicted proteins | sample 811161 | NCBI WGS metagenome assembly MDTB01 (sample SAMN05326650, study PRJNA326480) | marine metagenome | isolation source: seawater | place: Mediterranean Sea | collected 2009 | reverse complement strand
GAAAATTATTAATAAAATTAAATATTACACAAATTAATGAGCTTTAAAAATAAAACCATTCTTGTTACTGGTGGAACTGGGTCATTTGGTAATGCTTTTATAGATTATTGTATTAAAAAAAAATTATTTAAAAAAATAATAGTTTTTTCAAGAGATGAAATGAAACAGTGGTTTATGAAAGAAAAATATAAAAAACATATCGAAAAATTAAGATTTTTTATTGGGGATGTGCGGGACTACAGGAGATTAGAAAAATCTTTAACAGATGTGGATATTGTTATACATGCAGCTGCAACAAAAATAGTTTCTACTGCAGAATACGATCCGTTTGAAACAGTAAAAACTAATGTTATTGGAGCAATGAATGTAATAGATGCTTGTATAAACAGAGAAGTTGCTAATGTGTTAGCCTTATCTACAGATAAAGCATGCAACCCTATTAATTTATATGGATCAACAAAATTGGCATCGGATAAACTTTTCATTTCGTCAAATCATTATTCTGCAAATGTAAAAACTAAATTTTCTGTAATGAGATATGGAAACGTTATTGCTTCAAGAGGCTCTGTTATACCTTTTTTTTTAGAAATGAATAAATTTAAAAAGGAAATACCTGTTACTGATAAAAAAATGACAAGATTCTTGATATCATTAGAAGAGGCAATAAATAGTTGTTTAGTTGCATTAAATAATATGGAGGGTGGTGAAATATTTGTCAAGAAATGTAAATCTGTAAATATTTTTAATTTGGCAAAAATGATAAGTAAAAAAATAAAAATAATTGGTGCTCGGCCTGGAGAAAAAATAAATGAAATAATGATTGATAAAAATGAATCAAAAAATACATTTGACTTTGGTGAATATTATAAAATAGTTCCAAAAATTTTTGGAAATGATTTTTATAAAAAAATTAAAAAAGGTGGAAAACCAGTAGGTGAGAATTTTGAATATACATCAGATAAAAATAATGATTGGTTTAATAGTTCAGAAATAAGAGATATTATAAGAAGTGTGAAGTACTAAAGGCCAAATAGATATACAAATTTACTTATTTTTTTTATATTTATTTTACTTAAAACATTCCCAATGAAAAAAAAAATTATAATAATTGGCGGTGGGTTGACTGGAATACTGATATCAAAATTTTTAAATAAAGAAAAATTTGATGTAACTTTAGTCGAGTCAAGTAAAAATCTTGGGGGATATTTAAGCTCTATAAAACATAATAAATATAATTTTGATTTCGGGACACATTTTTTAAGAGAAACAGGTAAAAAAGATATAGATAAAATTTTATTTAATAAAATTAGATTAAAATGGCATAAATTTAAAGTTATACCTTCCGGATGTTATTATAATAATAATTTAATCAATTCTAATCAGTTTATAGATTTAAGGTACAATAAAAAATATCAAAAAATTTTAAATGAAATTCTTAATAATAAAAGATTAAAATTTAATTTTCGTAGTGAACTTGAAAGATGTTTATATGACTTTGGAAACACAATAACAAAGGATATAATTGAACCAATAATTTTTAAATATTGCAATTTAAAACTTAAAAATATTAAACCTTATACAATAGATAAATTTGCATTAGCAAGATATGTTCTTGCGTCAAATGAAAATACGATTAGCTTAAAGAAAAAAAATAGATTTTATGACAAAGTAATTGCTTATAACTCTTTTAATAATGGAAATGCGGGACTGTATAATTTTTATCCTAAAAATGGTGGTATCGAGAAATTTAAAAATTTTTTTTTAGATAAAAATATCAAAATAATAAAAGGTCAAAAAATTGTAAAAATAGATTTTTTGAAGAATAGAATAAGAAATTTAGTCTTAGATAACAAAAAGATTAGTGCAGATTATATATTTTCAACAGTACCTTTACATAAAATCAGTGTAAAAAAAAAAGATAAAGAAATTAAAAGAAAAAATAGTTTTATAGATTGGGGAACAACAAATATTCTTTCTAACAAAAAATTTAAAACAGATTGTTATTATATTAATATACATGATCCAAAAACTAATGCTTATAGGATAACTTTTTACGATAATATACAAGATACCAAAACTAAAAAAAAATACAGAGCAACTATTGAGTTTGTAGGATATAAAAATAAAAAAGTTTCTAATAAAATTATAAATGATTTATTATTTAAAACTAAACTAATAGATAGAGATTTTAAGATAGAGGTATTAAGTTTTTTTAAAACAAAATTGCCTTTTGGTATTGAAAAAAATAAGTTTAAAAATGTTTCTAATTTGAAAATAATTAATAATTCTTTGTTTAATGGAATATCTCAGGAAGACAATATCGTAAAAATTTATAATTCAATAAAAATTTTTAATGAAAAAAATTATAATTAATACAATTGCAAAAATTATTAAAAGAAAGCCTATTAATATAAAATTAAATTTAGGATTAGGCAAAGATGAGAATTGGGATTCCCTGGCACACATAACAATATATATTGAATTAAAAAAAAAATTTAAATATAATGGGAATTTAAAAAATCTTGGTAAAGTAAAAACTGTAAAAGATTGGATAAATTTTTTTTCTAAGAAAAAATGATAAAATTTTTTAAAGGATCAATCAAAAAGACTTATCTTAGTGGCATAAGATCAAGTTTTAAAGATTTGCCTGCTGACAAATACTTAAAGTTTGCTGATAAAAACTTTCGAAATAGGCGTTTAACAAAAATTCTTTTCAAAAATAACAAGTTTTATACAATTAAAAATACTGATTTTAAGCAAAATAAAATTCAAAACAGGTACCTTGGTGGTGTAAAAAGAAATTTTAACTCTATAAACCCAAAAATAGTAAATAGAATAAATAAAATTGTAAAAGAGCATTTTGTAAAAATAATAAATTCAAAGGAAATACAGTTTGGTTATCACCAAATAAGAATTACGTGTGGAGAAAATTATGTGGGTTATCCAGTGCCAGAAGGCTGGCATAAAGATGGTTTTGATTTTGTAGCTTTAATTAATATTTCGTCAAAAAATATACAAGGAGGCATATCTAGAATAAGAAATTCCATTAAGGAAAATAAAGATGCTGATAGCTATTCATGTTTTTTAAATTCTGGCGAATTTTTATTTTTTTCAGATAAAGATTTTTTTCATTTTACAGATCCAATAATTGTTTCAAGTGATAAAGAGTTTGGGTATAGGGATACCATTGTAATTACATTTAAAACTTCCTAATCGATGAAGTTAAGAAATTTTATTAAGAAATTTTTAAATTCGAGATATACTACATCTCAAATTTCAGGTAAAATTTTTCTAAAATATAATCCTTATAAAAAGAATGAAATAGACATCATAAGAAAGAAATTTTTTGCGCTCAATATCAATATCGAAAAAAAAAAAATTTCAAAATTTATTTTTCAAAATAAAGAAAATGCCACTACCGTTTTAAAGAATGCATTAAACAATAATATTTTTTCAGAAAATAATAAAATAACACTTAATTTTCTAGATCAAATATATTCCTCATTTGCTAAAAAGAAATATTCTACTAAATTTTTTTTACCAATGTGTAATGATCAAATAAAATTTGCAAAAGAAAATTTAAAGCTAAATATCTCAGTTTCAAAGTGCAAAATATATTTTATTATTTTAATTTTAAATAACTTGTTTAAGGGCTTTACATTTGGGTTTTATATTTTTTTTAGAAGTTTTTTACATATTAAAAATAATACTGAAAATAAAATTGACAAAAATATTATTTTTTTTGATGTAGAATTAAACAAAAATGACTTAAATCTTATTGAAGGTGAAGAATATTTTATTATTAAAAAATTTTATAAAAAGTATAGATTAAATAAGAGTGATTTTTTAACAATTGTAAAGCCAAAAAACAGAGTTTTAGATAATAAAATTATAAGAAATGGTAAATATTTATTTAAATTCAATAGAGATCCATATCCAAATTTTAAAAATTTATTTATCAATTTTAAATTTATAATTTGGCATTTTACTAGTTTTGCAATTTGTCTTAAAGATTTATTAATTTTTAGATGGTACAATTCTTTTTTGTTTTTTGAAGCGGTAAAATCAAAAGTATTTTTTTATAACAAAAATCAAGTTCCAAAATTTTTTTTAACACCTTACATGGGAAGTATCAAAAGGAGTTTATGGACATTTGATCATAAAAATTTAATCAGTAGATGCTTTCTTTTTTTTTATTCAACAAATGGTGAGGGATACGAAACAAAATATTATAAACCGAACGATTCAAGCAATTGGGGGCAACTTGATTATAAAAGTTATTTAGTTTGGGATAAATTTCAAAAAAGAATTTTGAAAGAAAAACTGAGAATTGAAAAGCCAAAAATTAATATTATAGGGCCAATGTTAAGTTCTATTCAATATGAAAAAACAGAAGATCTTAAAAAAGAAAAATATATATTAATCTTTGACCTAATACCTGAAAAATTTAAATTTGAATATTTTACCTCATACTCAATTATAAACGGTAAAAACATAGTAAAATTTCAAAACGACATTATTGAAGTTGCCAATGATCTAAATATAAGAGTAGTTCATAAATTAAAAAGATCGAGAAACTTAAATAAAGTTTGTAAAAAATACCTAAAAAATTTGGAATATTTAAAACAATTTAATAATTATACAGTTTTAAGTGACAAATATTCTATTAGTGAACTAATTAATAATTCTTCATGCTGTATATCTTTTCCCTATATTTCAGCTGCTTTAATTGCGAAAGAAATAAAAAAACCATCAATATACTACGACTCATCTGGTGAAATAATTAATCTAGAAAAAAAAAAAGAGTCACATGGCTTAGATATTATTAATAGTAAGGCTAATTTAAAAGTTTGGTTAGCAAAAACAATGCAAAGATGATTATTTTTTTTTACAGATAATATTCCAAGTCGCGAATTCATTTTTTTTTGGTAAATAATTAATTGTTTTCACTTCTGACAAATCTATAATTTTAAAGTTTTTAAAAAGTTTTAAAATTTCTTTTTTTGAAAAAAAATTTGCTAACAATCCTGTTTTGTCGTTTGTTACATTTTTAAAAGTATAAGAATTTTTTTTTATATTTTTAAATTTACCTCTTTTGCTGAACATTACAGAAAAAAAATAACCTTCTTTTTTTAACGAATAATTTATTTTTTTAAGTATAGAATTTATATTTGAAATTTTATTATGCGTTATAGATCCTCTGTCTAAGATCAAATCAAAGCTTGTTTTTTTATAATTGAAGTAATTAAAATCTTTATTTACTAATTTTACCTTATTTTTATTTTTGAATTTTTTTTTTATAGTATCAAACGCTGTTTTTGAAGCTTCAACTGCATAAACTTTTTTGAAACCATAATTACACAAAAAATTTATATTATTTCCTGTACCACATCCTAAATCTAGTGCTATTAGGTCTAGTTTTTTTTTTTATGTGTTTATTAGTTGCAGATACAACCCAATCGTATGGATATTTATTTATTTGTTTATTTTTTTTATAAATTAGTTTTTCCCATGCTTGATCAAACATTTCTCTCAAAATCCTTAATTTCGACTCTTGATTTATTTTTTAGAAATTTCTTCATAATAAATTTTGTTTTTTTATCTAAAAAGTAAAAATGATCTTTCTGTAATTTTAATAAAGTATATTCTTTAAATTTTTTTGCATTAAATAAGGAATATTCAAATTGATTATCAGTTTTATAATATTTTAATATCTTATTATTTTTAATATCTTTTTCAATTTTTTTTAAATCATATTTAAAATATATATTTAGTGGTCTACAATAAAATCTTGTTGCTGCAGTTTTTTTAATATTTTTCTTTTTTAATACACCAGTAAATTTTTTTATATATCTATATCTAGGTCCGCCTTGAATACAATTTTCTACATACATTATAAAGCTGGGAGCAAAATTAGATCCAAAAGTGACAATTTTACCATTATTCTTTGATAAAAAGTCAAAAGTGGAATTTTTTGCCATTGGGTTAATCGGTTTGAATTTTTTAATATCCTTAAGATTTGAGCAATCTGAAAAAATAGGAACATATGATCTATTATTTTTAAATTTTTCTCTGAATAATTCAGAGAAATAACCAACTTGGCTATGATCATTATAATAATCATAAATTTTACTTTTTGGAAAACCATAGTTGTAGGTTGGAATTATTAATCTATTATCACTCAGAATTTTTAATTCTTTCAACATTAAATCTATTGCTTTAGTTACAGATACTTCTTTATTTTTGGAAATGTGTGAGTAATAACTATAAAAATCAGTATGGACAAAAGTAAAGTTTTTTTTCATATTTTTAAGTTATTAATATCAATCTTTCCGTTAGTTAATTTTGGAAATTCATTCAAGAACACATAATTAGTTGGTAATTCATTAAAATCTAATTTTTTTGCTAGCTTTTTTTTAATTTGTTCAAGTATTAATTTTTTTTTTCTTTTTTTAATAAAAGCAATTAATGAATTGTTAATAATTTTTACAATTACAGTACTGCTTGTTTCATTAGATATAGTATTAGAAATATTTTGTAAATTTAATCTATATCCTTTATGTTTAATATAATCCTTTAACCTGCCTAAAAAGAAAATATTTTTATTTTTATCTTGTCTTACAATATCACCTGTTGGATAATATTTTCTCCCATTTATATAATTACAATTATATTTGGAATTTATATATCCTTGCATATGCTGTTTTCCTGAAAGGAGAAGTTCTCCATTCTCTAAGATTTTTATCTTAACACCCGGCAAAGGTTTTCCTATTGTAAAATTTAAACTTTCATCAAGGAGTTTATTTTTATAAGATTTTTTAACAATCAATTCACAACAAGTTGAATTTATAGTAAATTCAGTAGGACCATAAAAGTTAAATATTTTTGCCTTTGGTGCTATCTGCTTTATTTTTTTATATAACTGGTAGGTAAAAATTTCTCCTCCGCTATTAATTTGTTTGATAAAATTATATTTTTTACCTTGTGTAGCAGTGAAAAAACAAATATTTTCCCACATACTTGGTACGGCATAAATAGACTCGGCTTTTCTATTTTCGAGTATTTCAAAAAATGATAATAAATTTTTACTATCTTCTGTAATACAAATTTCACAATCATATAAAAGCGCAAAAGCTATATCTGCATTGACAATATCAAATGAAATTTCACCGTTAATTAATATAGATCTAGCTTTGAAATTACTATTAAATTGTCTTTTCAAAGATTTTATATAAGAGGTAAAGTTTTCAACAGTGATTTTTACTCCTTTTTTTTCACCTGTACTTCCAGATGTAAATATTAAGTATGATAAGTTTCGTTTTACGATTTTATTTGGATTAAGTTTTTTAAAATGAATATTATTATTTTTTTTAAATACAAAGTAATTTACTCCAGAAGCCTTTAGCTGATAATTTAAATCTCGCTTGTTTATATTTTTAGAGAACGGAAGGTAAAATATATTAGAAAGCCAACAAGCTAAAATAAGCGCGAAATAATCTATATCTCTATCTAGGTAAATAGCAAAACCCCTTAAATGTCTATTTTGAATTTTTTTTTTTTTTATTATATTTTTATAAGAGTTTACTCTTTCTCTAAGTTCTAACCTCTTATATGAACTGTCCTTATCAGTAAATATAATTTTGTTATTGCCATTAAGGTACTTCTCGATTAATTTTTTCAACATAGTATTTATTTATATATTATCATAAATAAAAATATCATAATGAAAACTAAAAATAGATTTAAATTTAGTATGTATAATTGGTGTAAGGATTTATTTCCAATTTGTAGGTCAATAACTGGAGATGGCCTTAAAAAAACATTAAGTTATTTTGAAAAAATTAATCCCTCTCTTAAAAGATTAAAATTTAAATCGGGTAAAAGAGTTTTTGACTGGACTATACCTTTGGAGTGGAAAATAAAAGACGCATACATAGAACATACTTCTGGAAAGAGATTTGCAGAGTTTAAAAAAAATAATTTACATTTAGTAAATTTTTCTATGCCAACTAAATTAAAATTGGACAAAAAGAATTTGTTAAAAAAAATTCATTCTCATCCAAAATATAAAGATGCAATCCCATATGTTACATCTTACTACAAAAAAGACTGGGGCTTCTGCTTATCTGAAAATGACAAAAAAAAGTTACCAGAGGGAAAATACAAAGTATTTATTAATAGTAAGTTCATAAAAGGAAATCTTGATATCAGTCATGCAATTTTAAAAGGGAAATATAAGAAAGAAATTTTTTTTAGTAGTTACGTATGTCATCCATCAATGGCTAATAATGAATTGTCAGGACCTGTAGTTTTAAATGGATTGATAAAATATATAAAAAAAACATATAAGACTGCAAATTTTACTTATAGGTTCGTTTTATTGCCTGAGACTATAGGTTCGATAGCGTACCTAAGTAGATACAAAGATATACTAAAAAAAAATATGATTATGGGATTTAATTTATCATGTCTCGGAGATAATAGAGCTTATAGTATTATAAAAGGACCAGATGGAAAGAATTTATCTTTTTATGCGTTAAATGCTTTATTAAGAAAAAAAAAAAATTACAAAATTTATGATTTTACTGAGAGAGGAAGTGATGAAAGACAGTATTGTGCACCTGGAATAGATTTACCTGTGATTGGTTTTTGCAGATCAAAGTATGGTAAATATAAAGAATATCATACAAGTAAAGACGATCTTAATATTATTTCTGATAAATCATTAAATCAGTCATTAGATATCTTAAAAAAATTAGTTGATATATGTGAATTATCTTTATTTCCAAAAACAAGAATTTTATGTGAGCCAAATCTCTCAAAACGTAATTTATATCCCACAACATCAAAGCATAATACGATGTCTAAAAAACTAAAGTTACGGAAAGATATTATTGCATTTGCGAATGGTAAAAGATCTATTTTTGAAATTGCTGATATATTGAGTATTAGTATTGAAGAAGTGGTAAAAGAAATTAAAATTTTAAAAATAAGTAGTATTTTATCTTAAAGATATTAGTGAATGTATTTGAGATAGTAATATTTTTTATTACTAACCTTAAAAAATTTTTTAATTACATTATAGGTTTTATCATTTTTATTCACGTATCTATAGCCTAAATAAATAATTAATTTTAAAATCCATTTATTATTTTTTTTAACAACTGCAATCCAATCATATTTTTGATTTTTTTTAACATTATAAGAAAATAACCATTTAAGAACAAATAATACGTAAATAATATTAATTTTTTTTGTATTGGAATGCCAACCACCTACTATATATTTTTTTTTGTTTATTAAAATAATTTGTTGCCAAAAATATATTATTTGTAATTTATCAGGTTTATAATAAAAAATTTCTCGTTCATTTGAGAACCACCATATAGCATGATCTAACATGCTAATTTTTTTTGAATTTATCATTTTTTGTCTATTAAATTTTAAATTTCTTGAAAAAAGGTATGTCCAAATATGGCTATCATTAATTTTATTAACTTTCTTCTTCATTATAATAATTTTAAATGTTCTAAAACATTTGTAATATTATTTTTTTTAATTTTTACAGTCTTACTTTTATTCAATTTCGAGACTCTTTTTAATTTATCTAATAAGATTTTAACCAAAATTAAAAAATTTGGATTAGAAATATCTTTGATTTCAAAAGAAAAATAATGACCAAGATGAACTAAATCTTTTAGTTGATTTTTTTGATTTTTGTTTAATGCTATAAATATACTTGGTATATTTAGGAAAGAATTTTCATAAATTGAATTCCCCGATGAACCCATAAACAAATCAATTTTATTAATATAATTTGACAAAGATAATTTTTGAAAAATAATATTTACATTTTTATTTAACTTTGAAATATTTAATAAATATTTGTAGTTTTTTGCTAGTACTCCAACACAAATAAATAAATTATAATTTTTATTAAGACCTGTTTTTAAAAAATTTTTTATAAATAATTTTATTTTATTAAAATCAAAGCTATTTCCAAAGTTAATCATAATGTTAAACTTTTTATTTATAAAATTTCTTTTTTTTTTAAATATACTGTCATCCAAAAGTACATATTCAGTTCCCAAAAGTAATCTACATTTTGGGTTAGTATTTCTTTGGATTATTTTTTTTTGGTTTTTGTCTGTTTGATGCTTATAATTTAAAAGGTAATCGCAATAAACTTTTTTGACTAGATCGTCGATAACAACTAATTTATTTGTAAAATTATAAACTTTTTTATGCCAAATTGAATTAAACCTATAGTCATCAACAAATATGACTGCTTTTTTTAGGTTAGCTGTATTTTTTAAAAATATGGACGCATCAATAGATTGGTTTTGATACGTATGCTTATTATATAAATATATAATATTAAAAGGTTTAATCAAATTTTGAATTTTTAAGTTTGTAATTTGATTATCAAGAACTATATAAATTTTATATTTTTTTTTTATTTTATTTATAATTTTTAAACATCTAAATAAATGACCAAGCCCAATACTATTATCTACATTCAATCTAAATACAGCATTTTTTTTTATTTTTTTTTGATAAATTTCCACGATAGTCTTGTGCCTTTTTTTAATTCATTATTAGAATTTTTATTTAAAAAATTTTTTAAAAACTTTGGATGAAGTCCGTATGTCGGTCTTATTGACCGAATATTTTCTTCAGTAAATTTCTCACCTTTTTTAATATTTTTCACAACGTAAAGGGATCTTCTGCCATTTAAATTCATTTTAGAAGATTTTGAAACACCAAATTTTACTTGTCCCGATGATATTTCATTCTTCCTTATAGTTTTGATCATTTTTTTAAGTTCTTCGTCATTTATGGAAAAAAAACTATCTACAGAATCATTTTCTTTTAATCCAACATGTTTTTCAATCATGCATGCGCCTAAAGAAGCTGCGTGTATTGAAGTAGAACTTCCTAAAGTGTGGTCAGAAAAACCTGTCAAACATTTATATTTTTTTTCTAAAGCTCTCATTGTTATTAAATTCACTTCATTCAGCGGTGTTGGATAAGATGATGTGCATTGTAATAAAATTAAATTTTTATTCTTTTCCTTTTTTACTGTTTTTACAGCCAAATTAAGATCTTTTATATTTGCTAATCCATTTGAGATAATTATTGGTTTTTTTGTTTTTGCAACTGCAGATATTAGTGGAACATCTGTTATTTCTGGCGAGGCGATCTTATATGCTGGACAATTTATTTTTTCTAATAATTTTAAACTGGTTTTATCAAAAACAGATGCAAATATTATTACATTTTTTTTTTTGCAATAATGAAAGATTTTTTTATACCATGAAAAAGGTGTTTCAGCTTTTTTATATAAGTCATATAATGTTTTATATTTTGCCCATGTATTGTTTCTTGATATTTTAAAATCTCTTTTTGAGCTCTCTATTGTAATTGTTTTTGCCTCATATGCTTGAATTTTAATTGCATCAACACCAGCTTTTGATAATTTATTAATCAATAATTTTAAATTTGAAAAATTACCGGAATGATTAGCTGATATCTCTGAAACTATAAAACATCTTCCTTTTTTAATTTGCTTATAACTAAATTTTATTATCTTATTAAAAGTCATAATTTTTTATTTTATTAATTCTTATTTTATTTATATTCTTTATATATTTTTTAATAATAAAATTTATTATTACTAACTCAATGCAAAAAATAAAAAATAGAGCTAAAAAAAAGATAAAGCTTAAAAAATTAAAAGTTTCAGATATTTCAAACGAATATATTATGTGGTTGAATAATCCAGAAACTGTAAAATACACTGAGCAAAGATACAAAAAAAATTCTAGGAAAGATATTGAAAAGTTCGTCAATAATATAAATAAATCAAAGGACTCTTTCTTATACGGAATTTATATAGAAAAAAACAATAAGGAGGAACATGTGGGAAATATTAAAATTGGACCAATTAATTTTAATCATAAAAGTTCATATATTTCTTATTTAATAGGAAGCAAACAATTTACAAATCAAGGAATTGCTACTCAAGCAATTTACTTAATAATTGATATTGCAAAAAAAAAATTTAAGTTAAAAAAACTATTTGCTGGAGTGTATTCAATGAATAAGGCATCAAGAAGAGTTTTAATAAAAAATAAATTCAAGTGTGAAGGTATTCTCAAGTCAAGTATTCTGTTTAAAAATAGAAGATATGACAGTATGATATACGGAAAAATATTATAGAGAAGTTTAAATGAAACATAATAAAACATTAATAAGTTTTATTATTCCTTTTTATTATAATAAAAACTTATTGAAAAAATATGCTATTAATTTAAATCTAATATGTAAAAATATCCCAGTTGAAATCATTTATATAGATAACGGTTCAACATATAAGGAATATGAAAATTTATTAAAGCTAAATCTTGAAAATAATTTATTTATATAATGCCTAGTAGAATTGCAATTATACCAGCAAGATCCGGGTCAAAGAGAATTAAGAATAAAAATCTGATTAATTTTAATGGAAAAAAATTAATTTTTCACACTTTAGATCAAATTAAAAAAACTAATATGTTTAAGAAAATACATGTATCCACTGAAAGCTTTAAAATTAAAAAAATTGTTGAAAAAAAAAATTTTAAAACTGATTTTTTAAGGCCAAAAAAATTAGCAGATGATAAGACACCTTTAAAAGATGTAGTAAATTTTACATTAAAAAAATATTTGAATAATAATATTAACTTTGATGAAGTTTGGTTATTTTTTATTTCTAACCCCTTCTTAAATACAACGCATATAAAAAATGCTTACAAATTATACCTGGCTGACAAAAAAAAATATTCGATCATGAGTGTCTCTGAATACAATTATCCTATTGATTGGGCTCTTACAGAAAATAAAAATTCGTTATTAAAACCTCTTTTTAAGAAAAATTTTAAATTAAATAAAAGGAAAATTTATTGTGAGGCAGGAATGTTTATTATTTATCAAAATAATTATCTAAAAAATAAAAATAGTTTAAATTATAAACCATATAAAATACCAATGTGGGAAACAGTTGATATAGATACAAAAGAAGATTTGATATTAGCCTCAAAACTTAAAAATTAAATGAAGATTTACGATTATTTCCAAAATAATGTTTTAAAAAATCCAAATAAAACTTTTCTTAAAAGCGAGAAAACTTCATTCAAATATTTCGAAGTAAGCAATCTTGTAAATAATTTTGAAAAAAATAAGTTTAAAGGAAAATTTATAACAATTATCGATAAAAATTCAGTTTTCTATTTTGTATTATACATTTTGTGCTCAAAAATAAATAAAACGTTAGTTACAATTGATCACAATAATAATTATAAAGTGATTGAGAAACAAATCAATGAGTTCAAATTAAATAATATTTTCTGTAACAATGATATAAAAAAAAAACTAATTCTAAGTAATCCAAAGTTAAATTTTATATCAAATATTAAAGAGGGAGGTTTAGAAAATAATTATAAAAAGTATTTGAAGTGTAGGCAGTTTCTTTTAACTTTTTCATCTGGCTCAAGCAGTAGACCAAAACCAATAATTTTATCGGAAGATACCAAAATTTTAAGAGCTAAATCTAATATAAACGTCTTTAAATTAAAAAATAAAGATAGTTTAATTATATCAACACCCCTTCATCATACTCTTGCTATAAGACTTATGACTATAGGGATAATTTTAGGATCAGAAATATTTTACTTAGAAAAATATAATTTAGAAATTTTTTTGAAATGTTTAAAAAAAACAAAATCTAAATTTACGTACTTTGTATCTAATCAATTAAGCGAAATAGTAGAAAATAGAAAAAATTTATCTAGATTAAAAAGTTTAAATTGCATTGTATCATCATCTTCTAAACTTAACTTAGATGTAAAAACTAAACTTGTTAAACTTTTTAAAAAAAAAATCTTTGAGATATATGGTCTCTCTGAGGCTGCAGTAGTGTCAAATTTAGATTTAAAAAAAAACAATAGATACACAGATTCTGTTGGGAGAGCGATCCCAGGAGTAAAAATTAAAATTGATTACTTAAAGAAAAAAGAATTTGGTGAAATTTTAATTAAGTCTAATTATTTATGTACAGGATATTATTTTAATAACAAAATCAAATACTTAAACAAGGAGAAATATTTTAGAACTGGAGATTTAGGTTACTTAAAAAATAGATTTTTATATTTTAAAGGAAGAAGCAAGAATATGATAAAAATTAATGGAGTATCAATATTTCTAGATGACATAGTTAATATATTAAAAGTAGATCAATGCGTGAAAGATTGCATTGCTATACCTATTGAAAGAGAAGGTAATATAAATCCAAGAATTTGCCTTCTATTTGTTAAAAATATATTTGATACAAATAAAATTAAAAAGTTTTGCTTAAAAAATCTTCATGTTTATCAAATTCCAACTTACTATTTAAAAGTTGACAAAATACCTAAAAATAAAATGAATAAATTAAATATGACTGAAATTAATAAAATAATAACAAGTAAACTGAATAAAAATTGAAAAAAAAAATAAATAAATTAAGTAATATTAAATTATATTTAAAAAAAATATTATTTAAAAAATATACACCAAAAAATTATTTGACCACAGACCTTTTAAAAACTGATAAAATTGACTCTATGGTAATCTTTAAATTAATTGTTACTTTAGAATCTAAATATAAAATAAAAATTAGTGATAACGAACTATTTTCAGGAAAGTTTAAAAATATTGAGAATATATCAATACTTATAGAAAAAAAAATCAATGCAATTAAAAAAAAATAAAACCTGGTCTAAAGCAAAAAAAATAATAATTGGAGGTAATTCTTTATTATCTAAAAGACCAGATTTATTTTTACCAGATTATTGGCCAACTTATTATTCGAAGGCGTCAGGTGTCAATTTGTGGGATGAAAAAAAACAAAAATATATTGATATGATTTTTGCTGTAGGACAGAATACTCTAGGATATTCTAATCCCAAGATAGATAAAGTAGTTAAAAAAATTATTTCTAAAGGAACTATGACAACTCTTAATTGCCCGGAAGAATATTTGCTAGCAAAAAAGTTAGTTAAACTTCATCCCTGGTCAGATATGGTAAAATTTGCAAGATCTGGTGGAGAAGCTAATTCTATAGCGATAAGGATTGCAAGGGCAGCAAGCAAAAGAGATAATGTTGGAATATGTGGTTACCATGGTTGGCATGATTGGTATCTATCTGTTAATTTAAGATCAAAAAAAAATTTAAACACTCATTTATTGCCTGGTCTAGAAACTGATGGTGTTCCAAAATCGTTAAGAAATAACGTTTATGCTTTTAATAATAATGATTTATATGCTTTAAAAAAAATTTATCACAAACATAAAATTGGTTCACTTATAATAGAAATTGCTAGAAATCATATGCCAAATGAAACTTATTTAAAATCTGTTAGGGAATTTTGTAACAAAAAAAAGATAGTATTAATCTTTGATGAATGTACGAGCGGATTTCGTCGTAATCTTGGAGGAATTCACCTTTTGGCAAAAGTATATCCAGATATTGCAATGTTTGGAAAAGCACTTGGAAATGGTTACGCTATTACAGCAGTAGTAGGAAAAAAAAAAGTAATGGAAAAAGCAAAGAATTCTTTCATAAGTAGCACAATGTGGAGTGAAAGAGTCGGTTTTGTAGCTGCATTGGCAACATTAAAGGAAATGGAGAGAACAAAAAGCTTCAATCAAATTATAAGTAATGGAAAGTATATTAATAAGAAATGGCTAGAACTATCTAAAAAATACAATTTAAATCTTAAAATAAAAGGATTTGATTGTATTACCTCTTTTGAATTCCCAAAAAATAATCAAATTTACAAAACATTTATATCACAGGAAATGCTAAAAAAAGGTTATTTAGCATCAAATTTAATTTATATAAGCACTAAACATACTAAAAAAATTATAGATAACTATATTCAAGCATTAGATAAAGTTTTTTATTTAATTAAAAATAACAAAGCAAAAGTTATAAAATCTCTTCTGAAGGGTCCTGTTTCAAAAAAAACATTTAAAAGGCTAAATTAATTTTTGTTAATTATTATTTTATTATTAATAATGGAGTAATATTTATCAAAGTTTAAATTATCAAAATTTCTATGTGAAATTATAATAATTGTTTTATCACTATATTTTTTAAATAGATTATTCATAATCAAATTCTCAGTTTCTTGGTCGACTGCATTTGTTGACTCATCTAAAATTATTAAGTCTGGATTTGTATATAACAATCGAGCTAATGCTATTCGTTGTAACTGGCCTCCGGATAATCCTTCTCCATCATTCGATATAAAAGTATCTAAACCTTTTTTCATTTTTTTTACATCATCATAAATTTGTAAGTCTTGAAGGTGTTCAAAAATTTTTTTTTCATCTTGTTGATCTTTTGACATTCCAAGACAAATATTTTGTTTAATAGTATCTGCTATGAAAAAAGGTTTTTGCGTTAAATAACCCAAATTTGAGATCCTAAATGGAAATCTAATATTTTTTTCATCGATAAATAAATTTGTTTCTTTTATTTCAATTAAACCAGATACAATATTCATTAATGTAGATTTGCCACATCCACTTTCACCTTTAATATAAATCTTATTGCCCTTTAAAATTTCAAAATTACAATCAGAAAAAATATTTTTTTCTCCATCATAACTATAGTATAAATTTTTTATTTCAATTTTATTGTTAAATTCAAATTCAGTCATATTTTTAGGTTTAATTAAATTCTTTTCATAAAATAAATTCAAATCATTTAATCTAGCCTTAGTGAATTGAAGATATTGGTATGATACAGTAAGCTTATTTAATGAAGGTAATATTTTAATAGCACCTGCAAGAAATACAGCAAGAGTAGTTATAATTTCATTGGTAGATAAATTGGTAAATATAAAATAGAACAAGAGAGAAGTTATTAGTATTGCCGCTAGAACCTCGATTAATAGTCGCATGGAACTTGAAAGTACTTGAAAGTGAAAATTTGCTTCGTTTGAAATATTTAAGTGAGATTTATATTTTCCTAAAAAAAAATTTTTTAGATTATTCAATTTAATTTCTTTAAGACCTTTTAATGAAGATAATAAAAAATTGATCTGTTCTTTTTCATGAACTTTGATTTGCTCTGAGTGGTAATTTAATTTCTTATTTAAAAAAAACTTATTAAATATCAATAAAATTGATGATATAATAATTATCATTACCATTGCTTGTGGGCTATTAATTAAGAGAAACAGAAGAATTCCAATTATTAAAATTATTTCAATAGATGCTGTTAATATTACAGATAAAGACTCAGTAATTGTAGATACGTTGTTATTATAAGTTATTAATCCAGAAAATTTATATTTATTTATATAAAGGTATGGCATTTCAATTATCTTAGACAGAAAGTTTGATTTAATATCTAAAGTTATTTGAAATACAAATTTTGATTGGAACCTTATGATAAAAAATAATATTAAATTTTTGAACAAGATTATTGTGAAGTAAATAGTACACAAACCACCCAATAAATTAAAACTCTCTTTAAATTGGTAAAAAAATTGCAAAGGGTTCATAACCAAAATAAGATTTTTAACTACTTCATACTCATCAAATATTTTGGAATCTAAAATTATTCCCACAATTGGAATTATTAAACTTAGAGAAAAAATTTCTAAAAATAAATTTATTATCGTGACAACATATAATATTATTATTTTTAATTTATATTTTCCTATTCCAAAATTTTTATAAGTATTAAAAAAAACTTCCATTTCTTTCACCACATCCTGGGATCAATTAATTTTTTATCTTTAATTTCATACTTGAATATTTCTTTCTTTGAAATTTTTATTTTTTTATAATTTGATAACTTAAGTAATTCTGATAAATTTTTCACACCGATAATTATACAATCAACTATACCTAAAGTATCAATTGTAGATATTAAGTAATTCTCTGGCTCATATCTTTTTTTCTGAATGCGTTTATTTATAACTTCAATATAATATTTTAATTTATGTAGAGATTTTGGTAAAATTTGAGGATTTTTTAATAAAACTCCTTGTAAAAAAACGGACCTAGCATGAATTTGAAAATTATATTTTTTTTTTAAATATTTTAATTCATTAATTTTTTTTGGACATATATTGAAAATGTTTAGTGGCAATTGAAAAACATCAAAATTATAAAATTTAAGAAATTTTTTAATTAATTTAAAATTATAGCAAGACACACCAATATTTTTTAAATATTTTTTTTTTTAAGTTCGGTGATTTTTTTTTGAACAATTTTACTCTTCACGCATATAGCATCTAATTCATCATGAAATAGAATACAATATAATTGTTTATTATTAAAAATTTTGTAATTTTTAATCACTTTTCTTTCGATTTCATTACTAATACTAATTGGATCTTTTGAATTTAGTTTATCTATTTTTGTAATAATTTTTATTTTATTGTTGAGATATTTTTTTAAATAAAGAATACTATTTCCATAGGAAAAAGCTGTATCTATAAAGTCTATTTTTTTTAATTTTGTACTTAAAATTTTTTTTATTTGTGTTTTTTCTATATTGTTTTTTAATATACCATAGTCCTTTTTAAATTGAGCTGTTCCTATTGCAAATTTCATACAAGAATTTATAAAAAAAATTTATAGAGTTTACTTTAATATATTATTATTTAAATATATGTATAATTATGAAATTAAATAACATTATTCAAAATCATTTTTTAAAAGAAAAAAAAGGAATAGAAAAACTAATATCTAGTATTGAAGTAGAAAATTTAAAAAATTTCGATAAATTGATAAAATTATCTGTAAAAGCGGTAAAGAATAAAAATAAAATTTTATTCTATGGAAACGGTGGTAGTGCTGCAGATGCCCAACATTTAGCCACAGAATTGACAGTAAGATTTAAAAAGAAAAGAAAGGCAATAGCTGCTTTATCTCTAAGCACCGACACTTCTGCGCTAACAGCTATAGGTAACGATCTGGGATTTAAATATATATTTTCAAGACAAATTGAGGCTATTGGAAATAGTGGAGATATAGCTATCGCTATAACTACTTCAGGTAATAGTGTAAATTTAATAGAAGCTTCCAAAACAGCAAAAAAAAAAAAATATTATCTTTTTGTTTATCAGGAAATAATGGAGGTAAATTAAAAAAATATGTTGACTATCCTATATTAATTCCATCCAAGATTACCTCTCAAGTTCAAGTTTGTGAAATTTTTTTGGGACAAATTTACTGTGGAATAATTGAAGATTATACTTAATTAAATGAAAAAATATGATGTAGTAATCCTTGCTGGTGGGAAGGGATTAAGAATAAGAAATTATTTGGATAACAATCCAAAACCTTTAGCAAAAATAAATAATTTATACTTTCTGGATTACTTAATAAATAATATTTCTAAATACTATATCAATAAAATTTATATTCTAGCTGGTTACAAAGGAGAAAAAATAAAAAAGATTTATGATAACAAGGAAGTCAATCTTGTTCCAATTAAAGTTATTATTGAAAAAAAGGCTCTTGGAACCGGTGGTGCACTTTCTTTAATAAAAAAAAAAGTAACAAGTAAATTTATAGTTCTAAATGGTGACTCTATTTTTGATGTAGATCTTGATGAAATTTCAAAAATAAAACTTAAGAGCAATGAATGTTTTATAGCTTTGACAAAAAATAATAATTATAAATATAATAAAAAATTATCAAATTTAAATTTAAAAGGTAAAAATATAGTAAGATCAAATAGCTCAGTATTTATGAATGGCGGAGTCTATTTTTTAAATAGATCTATAATTAAAAATATTAAATCAGAAGAAAAATCTTTAGAAAACGATATAATAGAGAATCAAATTAACTTAGGCAAAATAAAGGGTAAATATTATAAAAATTTTTTTATTGATATTGGAACACCAGAAAATTTTTTAAAAAGTCAAAAAATAATTCCAAGTTATTTTATAAAACCAGCAATATTTTTAGATAGGGATGGAACTATAAATCACGATACAGGTTACACATATTTACCAAATAAATTTAAATTTATAAATGGAACCATTAAAGCCTTAAGAAAATTATCTTTAAGTAATTATTATTTATTTATTGTTACTAATCAGGCTGGTATAGCAAAAAAAAAATTTCGAATAAAAGATTTTTACAACTTGCAAAATTATTTAAAAAAAAAATTTATAAAAAAAAATATATATATTAATGATATAAGATTTTGTCCATATCATCCTAATGCAAAGTTACTAAAATATAAAAGGACTACTAATTACAGAAAGCCTGGTAATCTTATGCTTGAAAGCATTAAAAAACGTTGGGATATCGATATAAAAAAAAGCTATATGGTGGGAGATAAAAAAAGCGATAAGATTGCAGCGAAAAAAAGTGAATTAAAATTTTTATATCTCAATAAAAATCTTTATTTAACTCTTAAAAATATTATCAATGATTAAAAACAAAATTTTTGTGATAAAATTTTTCATTATATTATAGAAAAAATGAAAAATTTAAAAAATTTAAGAAAATTTTGGTCAAATAAAAAAGTATTTATTACGGGTCATACTGGTTTTAAGGGAACATGGATATGCATTATATTAAACTTTCTTCATGCAAAAATATATGGTTACTCTTTAAAACCAAATAAGAATAGTTTCTTTTTTAAAGCAAATATTTTAGAATTTATTTCTTCAAATACATTTGGAGACATAAATAATTATAAAAATTTAAAAAAAAAAATAACAGCTTCCAAAGCATCCATAATAATTCATATGGCAGCTCAGCCTTTAGTTCTTGAATCATATAAATATCCAAAAAGAACTTTTGAAACAAACGTCATGGGTACTTTAAACTTACTAGAAGCTGTTAGAGAAATTAAAACAGTTAAATCTATAATTATTGTTACAACAGACAAAGTTTATAAAGCTAAAAAATCAAATTCGGGTTATATTGAAACTGATGAACTCTGGGGATCAGATCCCTACAGTAGCTCAAAAGTAGGAACTGAAATAGTTACAAGTACGTATATTAAATCTTTTTTTATAAACACTCACTTGAAAAATAGAGTTTCCACAGTGAGAGCCGGAAATGTTTTGGGAGGAGGTGATGATTCTAAAAATAGACTTATTCCTGATATTCATAGATCAATAAATAAAAAGAAAAAGCTTATAATAAGGAATCCAAATAATATAAGACCGTGGCAGCACGTAATTGAGCCTTTGTTTGGTTATTTGAAACTTGCAAAGATGCAGTTTAAAGGTTTTGATAATAATCATTATTACTGGAATTTTGGTCCTGAGCAACAAAACTTTAAAAGAGTTATTGATGTTGTAAAATTAATAAACAAAAAACATAATTTAAATTATAAAATTAAAAAGCAAATTTCAGTATCCGAGACTAATATCTTAAAACTTAAAAGTCTGAGAGCAAAAAAAGAATTAAAATGGCAGTCAAAATGGAATGTAGATAAAACATTAATCAAAATTGAGGAATGGAATAATCTTGTTAAATTAGGTAAGAATGTAAAAAAAATATGTGAAAAACAAATCAGTGACTATTTAAAATAGATAAAATGAAAATACCTTACGGAAAAAATGTCTACGGCGAACAAGAAATTAAAGCAGTTGTTAGTCAACTCAATAAAACAACCCAGATGGGTAAATCTGTAAAACTATTTGAGGAAAAAGTCGCAAAATTATTTAAAAAGAAATATTCATTAATGGTTAATTCTGGAACTTCAGCAATCACTCTTGCAATGGACGTTATAGGACTTAAAAAAGGTTCTGAAGTAATTGCTCCATGTTTAAACTTTGGTACTGCAATTTCTGGTATTATTCAGGCAGGTTTAGTTCCAAAATTAGTAGATATAGAAGTTGATACTCTTCAGATAAATATTGATAAAATTAAGGAAGTTATAAATAAAAATACAAAAGCAATGTTAATACCTAATTTAATAGGCAATATACCAAATTGGATAGAATTAAGAAAAATTGCTAACAAACATAAACTAATTCTGATTGAAGACTCGGCTGATACCATGGGTGCCAAAATAAATAATACTAGTACGGGAAATTTCAGTGATATTTCAATTACGAGTTTTTATGGATCACATGTCATAAGTTGTGGTGGTAATGGAGGAATGATGCTAACCAACAATATAAACTATTATAGAAAAGCAAAAATATTAAGAAGTTGGGGCAGGATGTCAACACTTCTTAAAGATTCAGAAAATATTACAAAAAGACTTTCAATAAAAT
>MDTB01022515.1_pt1 | contig 22292 bp, 23 predicted proteins | sample 811161 | NCBI WGS metagenome assembly MDTB01 (sample SAMN05326650, study PRJNA326480) | marine metagenome | isolation source: seawater | place: Mediterranean Sea | collected 2009 | reverse complement strand
TAGCTCATGGGGAAAAGTAGATATTGCTAAAGAACAAATGGTTTTTGCTGAAGCAACAAGTGTTCTTCCTTTAATCGCCAGTGATGCATATCACCGTGAAAATTGGAAGAATAGAAAAAAAAGAAATTTTTCTGAATTATTTAAATCTTAATGAATTATTTAAGTCAAAGAAAAGGTTTTCTTGGTTATGATGCGAATCAGAAAATTAACCATAGGGTAGTTGTAGTACCGTTTGGTTTAGAAAAGACTGTTAGTTATGGAGGTGGAACAAAAAATGGGCCAAAAGAAATAATTAAAGCATCTCATCAAGTTGAATTATTCGATGAAGAATTAAATAAAGAACCATATAAAGAAATTGGAATCAAAACTCTAAAACCATTTTTAATAAAAAAAAGCATTAAGTCAGCTTTAAACCAATTAGCAAAAATTAATAAAAAAATTTTGTCAAATAATAAATTTCCTATAGTTTTTGGTGGTGAACATTCTTTAACAGTAGGATCGATCAAACCCTTTATAAAGAAATATAATGAAATAACGTTACTTCATTTTGATGCTCACGCTGATCTGAGAGAAAGCTATAACGGAGAAAAATACTCACATGCTTCAGCAATAAAGAGATGTTTAGATTTCAAAAATGTAAAAGTTGTTTCTTTTGGAATAAGAAACTTATCTCAATCCGAGATGGTTTTTTACAAAAAAAATAAACATAGAATTGAAATTTTTTGGGGCAAAGACAAAAAAAAATGGAATTTAAGTCGTCTCAAAAATATTTTTAAAAAAAAGAATGTTTACATAACATTTGATGTAGATGGTTTTGATGCAAGCATTATGCCGGCAACAGGAACACCTGAGCCAGGTGGGTTGTTGTGGGAGGAAGTTCTACCAATAATAAAAACTGTATGTAAAGTTTCTAATATAATTGGCGTTGATATTAATGAGTTAGCTCCAATAAAGAATTTTGACTCTTATAATTTTCTAGTTGCAAAATTAGCATACAAAATTTTATCTTATATATTTGAATTTAAACGTTAGACTTCAAATCTTTTATATTCCAAATAATTTTTACTGAAGCACCACCTAACTTATCATCTTTTAAAAATGATAAACGTGCTGATTTTCTTTCTAAAAGAGTTTTGCCTAAAAAAGTTCCTAATCCTGTTCCAGAATTTATGTTAACTTCTTGTGATTTAGAATTAATATAAGGTTCACCCAAAAGTTCTTTGACATCATCTGGGAATCCTGGTCCATCATCATTTATTGAAACTTCTAAATTCTGAGAATTGCTTTTTATATCTATTTCCACAGTACTTTTAGAAAATTTTACTGCATTTCCAATAAAGTTTCTTAAACCATAAATTAATTCAGGTGATCTTTGAAAATCAAATTTATTTTTATTTGCATTTGAGTTTAATTTCATTTTTTTTGACGAAGTTTCTCTGAAAGAATCAATAATCTCGTAAAGTAAATCTTCTATTTTAGTTTTAGAGAAAAATTCATCATCTTTAATTTGTTTTTTAGAAATTTGTTTTAATATTTCACCGCATCTTTTGGTTTGGCTAATTAATAATTCAATATCTTTAGAATATTCTTTGTTTTTGCCTAATTCTTTTTTAAGCTCTGATGCTACTACGTTTATAGTTGCCAGCGGTGTGCCTAAAGAATGAGCAGCAGCTGCGGCCTGACCACCAAGAGACTCTAATTCGTATTCTTTAGCTATCACCTGTTGTACTTTATTTATTGCGTCTGATCTTCTTTTGCTTTCTCCAGAGAACCTAACTCCAAAGTAACTTAAAAATACCAAACCCACAATAATTGCTAAAAAATATCCAGTTAAATAAAGTTTCGGAAAAATAATAGAATGATCATGTATCCCAGGTAAAGGGTAGTGAAAAATTGTTAATAAAAATAAAAAAATAATAGTTAAAATCCCCAACATGATAGTTGTTCCCATACTTAAAAATGTTGATGAGACAACTGCAGGAATTATAATTAATATTGAAAATGGATTTGAAATTCCTCCAGTCAAATATAGCAAAACAGCAAGTTGAACTAAATCAAAAACTAAAAATATACTTGCATAAAGATCCTTCAAAATAATAGAACTAATCCCAAACTGTAGGTAAAGGTTTGTTATTAAACCAAAAGATATTATTACGTAGGCGATTAAAATTGGAAAATCTAACTTTAAATAGAAATAGACAAGATTAATTGCTGTTAATTGACCTATTATTGCAATCCATCTTAAGATAAATAAGGTTTTTCTATCTAAATTAAGATTTTCTCTCAACCTAAAGAGAGTAGATAAATTCATTTTAAATTTAAATATCTAAGTTCGTAACATCCAGAGCGTTACTAGTAATAAAATCTTTTCTTGGTGCAACTTCATCCCCCATTAAAACCTCTATCATTTTTTGATCTTCTTTTGATTTTTCTTTTGTTCCTTTAGTGTACTGAACTTTCAACATAGTACGATTTTCAGGATTTAACGTAGTTTGCCATAATTCTTCCGGGTTCATTTCACCTAATCCCTTGAATCTTTGTATTGAAAGTTTTTCTCTTTGGTCCTGAATAAATTTATAGTATTCGGTAGAACCTTTTTTCATTTTTTTGTCAGTTTTGTCTGCAGCTTTTAACATATATTCTTCAAGGGCTTTTTCATCCTTGATATAAACGCTCTTGTTCGATTTTGTTACTTTGAACAATGGAGGTTGTGCTAAATAAATATGACCATTTTCAATTAATTGATTAAAAGGATAATTGTTAAAAAAAGTAAGTAACAAAGTTCTAATGTGAGATCCATCAACATCGGCATCTGTCATAATTATAATTTTATCATATCTTAAATTCTCTATATTAAAATCTTTAGAACCTGTTCCTAGTGCGTTAATTAAAGTTACAATTTCATTTGATGACATCATTTTAGATAATGCTTTTGTAATTTGGTCATTCCCGTTAGATTTGCCGTTTACATAAGTATTTAAAATTTTACCTCTTAAAGGTAGTACTGCTTGATATTCACGAACTCTTCCTTGTTTTGCAGAACCTCCAGCGGAATCTCCTTCTACTATAAATAATTCTGTTCCTTCCTTTTTTTGTATTTGACAGTCCGCTAATTTACCAGGTAGTCCAGATAATTCGAATGTTCCCTTTCTTCTTACGCTGTCTCTAGCTTTCCTTGCAACATCCCTAGCCATCGCTGCTTGAGTAATCTTTTCTAGTACAGTCTTAGCTATTGATGGATTCTGATCAAACCATGTTGAAACTTTATCACTTATTATGCTTTCAACAATCAGTCTAATCTCAGAGGATACTAGTTTGTCTTTAGTTTGTGATGAAAATTTTGGATCTGGCATTTTAACAGATAAAACAGCTGTTAATCCTTCCTTAATATCTTCTCCAGATAAAGTAACTTTATTCCTTTTATTATTTCTATCATTTGAATATTTGTTAATCACTCTTGTTAGCGCACTTCTGAAACCTAGTAAATGAGTGCCACCATCTTTCTGAGGAATATTATTTGTAAAAGGAAGAACATCTTCAGAATATCCAGCATTCCATTCAAAAGAACATTCCACAACTACATTATTTTTTGTTGAAGTTACATAAACAGGTTTTTTAAAAACTTCTTTTTCATTTTTATTAACTAAAATTGGCTTCTTATTATTGATATGTTTTACAAATTCTGCAATTCCGCCATCATATTTATGAACAAATTCTTTTTCTTTTTTGGATGTTTGATCAAGGAGTTTTATGCTTATTCCTTTATTTAAAAAAGCCAGCTCTCTAATTCTTTTTTCTAAGATAGTAGAACTAAATTTAATTGTAGAAAAAACATCTCTTGAAGGTAAAAAATTTATTCTAGTGCCTCTTTTTTTTGTTTTACCAACTTGTTTTAACGATTTTATTGTACGACCGTCTTTAAAAATAACCGAATATTCCTTTCCATCTCTATAAATATTAAGCTCTAGTTTCTCTGATAATGCATTTACTACTGATACTCCGACCCCATGAAGGCCACCTGATACTTTGTAGGAATCATGATCAAATTTTCCTCCTGCATGTAATTGCGTCATTATCACTTCAGCTGCAGAAATTTTTTCACTTTTGTGCATATCTACAGGAATGCCTCTGCCATCATCTTCTACAGTAATGGTATTATTGCTATTTATTATTACCGAGATATTTTTACAGTGCCCAGCTAACGCTTCATCAATAGAATTATCCATAACTTCAAAAACCATGTGATGTAAGCCTGAGCCATCATCAGTGTCTCCAATATACATGCCTGGTCTTTTTCTTACAGCATCTAAGCCTTTAAGAACTTTTATTGAGTCCGCACCATAAGACATATTAGAATTTAAAGCAGAATTTTTTGACATTGTTATAAATTAGATACTAATTTATATCATTTTTTTAAGTTAATAGAAAACGACTAGCTAACTGTATTGCTTAAAACGATTGTGTATCAATGCTTTTAGCTTAAAATAAAAAAAATTTTGTAAATTTAAAGAAAATTAGATTTTCATAGGCATTATAACATAATAACTATTTTTATCTGAAGCATCTACAATTAATACAGGGGAAACCGAATCTTTAAAATTCATTTTCAAATTCTTATCTTCAATCTCAGAGGCAATATCAATTAAATATTTTGAATTAAAACTAATATTAAGATTATCAGAATTAAAATTTGCTTTGATTACTTCGTTTCCCTCGCCTGAGTTAGCGCTATTAACCGAAAGTTGAACGTTCTCTTTATTAATAAGTAATTTTACTCCTTCTTTTCTGTCTAAAGAAACACTTGCTACCCGTTCAATTGAGTCAATAAAATCTTTGGAAGGCACAGTCAAGGATTTTTCATTATTCACTGGAACAACTTTTTTATAATCAGGAAATTTTCCATCTATAACTTTAGAAATTAGCTTCATATTACCAAGAGCAAATTTAACTTTATTTTCACTAGTTTGCATAGAAAGTTTTTCGTTAGACTCTGTTAACAAAGAACAAAGTTGAAAGACAGTTTTTCTAGGTAGTATCAAAGATGAAAAATTATTAGCATTTTCAATTTCTAAACTGCTTGACGATAGTCTATGGCTATCTGTCGCTACACCTGTTAAAAAATTTCTTCCATGTCCTTCGGTAACATGTAAATAAATACCATTTAAATAATGTCTTGTATCATCGTTCGAAATAGCGATTTTTGTCTTATTTAAAAGTTTTAAAAATCTGTTATTATTTAGTAAAATTTCTTGACCCTCAAATTCATCAGCGAAAGTAGGAAAATTATCTGTTGGTAAACATAGAAGATTAAAGTCAGAATTATCACTTTTTAAACTTAGCTTATTTTCATTTTTAAGATCAAATTTTAGCTCTGAATCTGAAGATATTTTCCTAAGTATATCATAAAGAATTGCTGCTGAAGTTGTGGTACTACCCTCAGTTAAGATTTTAACATCACTTATTTCATCATAAAAAATTATATCTAAATCAGTAGCAACTATAGATAATTTATTATCTTTCAGCTGTAACAAAACATTTGAAAGAATCGGAAGAGTATTTTTTTTCTCAACTATACCTTGTACGAAGTTTAATGATTTTAATAAGATATCTCTTTTAACAATAAACTGCATTTTTGCTCTTATTCTTGTAAAAGATTTTTAATTTGATTAATATTTTTTTTCATCTCTTCATCTTGCTCGGATAATCTAGTTATTGTTTTAACAGCATGAATCACTGTGGTATGATCTCTATTAGCAAATCTTCTTCCTATTTCCGGTAAAGACCGTGTTGTCATTTTTTTTGCTAAATACATGGCTAACTGTCTTGGTCTAGCTAAAGGCCTAGATCGCCTTTGAGACAGCATTTCATTTAATGGAATATTGAAATAATTTGATACAACATTTTGTATTTTGTCTACAGTAATAACTCTGATTTGATTGAACACATCTTTCAATATATTTTTACAGTCGTTTATTGTTAATTCCTTATTATGAACTCTGCTGAATGCTATTACTCGATTTAAAATACCAATAAGCTCTCTAATATTAGTTTTACTTTCATTTGCTATGTAATTAATCACATCATCACTCAAGTTTATATTCTCTTTAAATTGATTTTGCATTTCTATAATTTTCTTCTTTATGATTTTAACTTTCAATTCTAGATCTGGAATATCAATGTCAACTACAAGTCCACCAGCTAGTCTCGATTTAATTCTTTCTTGGACTCTATCTAGTTTCATTGGCGACCTATCAGCAGAAATAATAATTTGAGAACCTTTATCTATCAGGCTGTTAAAAGTATGAAAAAATTCTTCCTGTAAGCTTTCTTTGCCTCTTATAAATTGAATATCATCAATAATAAAAACTGAAGATTTCCTAAAAAAATCTTTAAAATTAACCATATCATTTTTTTTTATTGACTTAATAAAATGATACATAAAACGCTCAGCAGAGATAAACATAACATTATTTTCTGATTGAAGCTCTAAACCAATGGCATTTAGCAAGTGGGTTTTGCCTAAACCTACTCCTCCACAGATATATAACGGATTATATCTTGATATATGTTCGCATATCTTTTTTGAATAAGACAAAGCTACATCATTACTCTTTCCTTTAACAAAATTTTCAAAATTTAAATTGGGATTTAACCTATTATAATTTAAAATAGAATCTTTAATTGTTGAGACTTTATTTATTTCATCTGTTTTGAATATTAAATCTTGACTATTGTTATTATCCTCAATGATTTTAAATTCGATTCTGTTTAAACTAAGTTTAAAACTTTTTACTTGTTCTAAAATCTTATCTAAATATCTAGAAACTATCCAATCTCTAAAAAATCTTGTTGGAACACTAAGAATTAGATAATCATTATATTCTTTAACTAAAGATATCTTTTGTAACCAGCTAGTATAAATTTCGTTACCAAAACTTTTTTTAAAAGCACTTTGTATTTCAATCCAATCTAAAGTTCTTTCTTCTTCAGAAATATAAACGTTTTGCTTTTTTATATTATTTTTATCCATGTAATTATTTTCTTGAAAAGAATCCTTTTAACGCTGTTTTGAAAAGCTTTTCAAGTATCTGTAGGTTGTAATGAAAAAAAAACTTTATCCGGTTGTAATGTTATCGTAATGAGAGAAATAAAAAATTCAATTAAATTACAACTTAGATAAGAAACTACATTTAGTTTTATAAAAGAAAAAGTCGCATAATAAAAAAACAATCAACTTAAAATTGTTAATTGTTTAATTAAATCTTTTTGGAAGTTTTCGAAATTTTTCTAGCAGCTGTTCGTTTGCTTATAACTCCAGATTTAGCAACCTGCATTAGAATTGATTGAAATTTTGGGAAATATTTTTTTGCTTTTTCCTTATTCTTGGATTTTATTAGTGAGTCCATCTGCTTAACGGCATTTTTATATTTACTTTTTCTTATTCTGTTGACCTGGGTTTGTTTTTTGACTCTTCTAACTCTTCTAATTGCTGATTTTGTATTTGGCATATTTTTTTAAACTGTATATATGCCAGTATTATTAGGGTCAACTTTATTATTTTTGGCATATTGAACAAAAGAAACTTGCTCGATTAGCCAATACAATTTTTTTTACTATTCCATTACAATCTAGATTAGAACATTTGTCTCCCTTTTTTCCATATACATTGAAAAGTTGTTGAAAATTTCCTTTTTTTCCACTTGAGTTTGAAAAATCTTTAATTGAAGAGCCTCCTAAAAATATAGCCTCCTTTAAAATTTTTTTTGCATATTTTAATATTTTTTTTAACTCGTGATCTTTTAGAGATTTTACTTTCCTATTAGGTCTAATTTTACTAAAAAACAATATTTCATTTACATATATGTTACCCAATCCAGAAACAAATCTTTGATCCATGAGTAAATTTTTAACAGTCCTGTTTCTTCCTGAAATATAGTTTTTAAAATACACGAAGTTAAAAGAATTTTTTAGTGGTTCTGGTCCTAAAATCTTTAGATGGATATTTTTTTCAATATCCTTAATTAAGATAATTTTTATAAAACCAAATTTTCTTACATCGTTGTAAATTAGTTGAAGATTATTTGAGAACGTAAATTTTAATCTGTCATGTTTATTGCTTTTCTTTTTGTCAATTTCATAATAAAAACTTGTTTTTTGTTTTAAATCATTTTTTTTAATTATAAAAAACTTACCTGTCATACCAAGGTGTGTCAGCATAGCTAAACCTTTATTAAAAAAAAAGATAAGATATTTAGACCTTCTTTTTATTTTTAAAATCTTTAAACCTTTAATCTTATTTATTTCTTCTTTTTTTACCTGATATCTTAGATTGCCATCAAATATTTTTATTTTTTTGATAATTTTATCATTCACTACTCTTTCTAGAGACTTTTTAACAACTTCAACTTCTGGCAATTCTGGCATATAATTTATTTATGAAAAATAGTATTCAAAATAAAAAAAAGCTAGTTAATTCTGTATTTACAAAAGTATATAAAAAATATGACTTAATGAATGATGTAATGTCCTTTGGGGTCCACCGAATATGGAAAAATAGACTAATTGATTGGATGAATCCTCAAATGAATGATAGTTTAATTGACGTAGCTTCTGGGACAGGGGATGTTGCTAAACTTTTTTCAAAAAAAAATAATCATTCTGCAAAAATTTCTTGTGTAGAACCTAATGAAGAAATGTTTCATGTTGGTAAATCTAATCTTAAAAAATTTGATAATATTAAATGGTATAAAGCTAGTGCTGAAAAGCTACCTGTAAAAGATAATACTTATAACTTTTATACAATAAGTTACGGTATAAGGAATGTTTCGGATATAAATTTATCTCTTAAAGAAGCTTTTAGAGTTTTAAAGCCTGGCGGTAGATTCATGTGTTTAGAATTTTCCAAGGTTGACAACGAGATAGTTGATGGTTTTTACAAGCAATATTCAAAACTTATACCTTATATTGGGAGATATATTGTAGGTTCATCAAAGCCATATGATTATCTCATTAAAAGTATTAGTGAGTTCGTTTCTCAAACTGAATTGATTGATTTAATGAAAAAAAATGGATTTTCTAAAGTGGAATATAGAAATCTTTCAAATGGTATTTCTGCTATACATTCTGGATGGAAAATCTAAATGTTTAAAAGAGTTTTTCGATTAATTAAAATTGCAAGAAAATTATCTACATCGGGAGCAATAGACACTATTAACCAGTTGTATAATTTACCGTTAACAATAAATCTGTTTTTTAATTTTATCTGTATAGGATCACAAAAAAAAACAATAAATAACCAAAAACAACCAGGGGAAAAACTTTGTATAGCGCTAGAAGGAATGGGTACCACTTTTATTAAGCTTGGTCAGTTTCTAGCAACAAGACCAGACATTATTGGAGAACAAATGGCAGAAAATTTAGAAAAATTGCAAGATAGACTACCTGCATTCGACACAAATGAGGCAAAAAAAATTATAAGAAAAGAAATAGGCGATAATCAATTTAAGAATATTTTGGAACTTAGTGAACCTATAGCTGCAGCTTCTATTGCTCAAGTTCACATAGCAAATATCAAAAATGAAAATGAAAACAAGCAAGTTGCAATTAAAATTTTAAGACCAAATATAGAGGAGCTATTTAATGAAGAACTAGATGCTTTAATGTTATTTGCTTATATAGTTGAAAATTTATTTTCAAAAGCTAAAAGACTTAAATTAGTTGAAGTAGTACATTTATTAAGAGAAATCACAAATATTGAAATGGATTTACGATTTGAAGCTGCTGCAGCAAATGAATTGTATGAAAATACAAAAAATGATAAAGGCTTCAATGTTCCTCAAATTTATTGGAATTATACTACTAAAAAAATCCTAACTTTAGATAAAGTAGAGGGAATATCTATTCGAGAGCATGAAAAACTTAAAGAACTTGGTATAGATTTAAAAACTTTAGCTGAAAACTTAATACAGCATTTTTTAAAACAAGCAGTAAGAGATGGTTTTTTTCATGGAGATATGCATCAAGGAAATTTATTTGTCGATAAAAGAGGAAATATAATTCCGGTAGATTTTGGCATTATGGGTAGATTAGACAAAAACAATAGAAAATTTTTAGCTGAAATTTTATATGGTTTTATTCAAAGAGATTATGTAAAAGTAGCTGAGGTGCATTTTCAAGCAGGTCTTGTTCCTCAAGATGCTTCAAAAGAAGAGTTTGCTCAGGCATTAAGATCTGTTGGAGAACCCATTTTTGGTCAATCAATAAAAGACATATCTGGAGGAAATTTATTAGCTCAACTTTTTGAAATAACAGAAAAATTCAATATGCCAACCCAAACACCTTTGCTTATCTTACAAAAAACTATGGTTGTTGTTGAGGGTGTTTCAAGAAAACTTTATCCTGAAACTAATATTTGGGAAGTATCTAGACCAGTGCTAGAGGATTGGCTAAAAAATATTAAAAGTCCTAAGTCTACCCTAGACACTGCAATTAATACTTCAGCAGAGATTATTAAAAGAATACCTGATTTTCCAGATTTGATGGATAAAGCTAATTATGCTCTTCAATTAATGGCGGAAGGAAAACTGAATTTGGGGTCAAGAAATAACAAAAATTTGGAAATAGAACAAATGAAGTTAAAGAATCTAAAAAACAATTTGATAATAGGTTTTTTTGGTATTGTAATTTTAGGCCTATTAGTATTTTAATTAAATAATGTCGTTAAAAAATAAAAAAATTTTAATAGTCATTGGAGGTGGTATATCTGCCTATAAAGCTTTAGATCTTATAAGACTATTAAAAAAAAATAATATAGAAATAAAAACTATTCTAACTAAGAGTGGTAAAGAATTTGTTACACCACTTTCAATTACAACGTTAACAAAAAATAAAACATTTGAAGATATTTTTAACAAAAATACTGAGGCAGAAATTGATCATATTGCTTTATCTAGATGGGCAGATTTAATTATTGTTTTACCAACTACAGCAAATTTTATGACTAAGTTAAGCATAGGTAAGGCTGAAGATTTAGCTACAACAGTCCTGCTAGCTTCTAATAAAGATATTATCTTGGTTCCAGCTATGAATGTTCGTATGTGGCTCCATAAAGCTACTCAGAGAAACCTAAAAATTTTACAAGATTTTGGTTATCATTTTATTGGTCCTGAAAAAGGTGAAATGGCTTGTGGAGAGTACGGAGAGGGAAAAATGTCAAGTCCAAGACAAATCTATTCTTATTTAAAAAATTATTTTGATAAAAAAAATTTAGTTAAAAAAAAAAATTTAAAAGCTTTAGTTACTACTGGACCAACTAGAGAATATTTAGATCCAGTAAGATATATTTCAAATGAGTCAAGTGGCAAGCAAGGATATGAAGTTGCTTTAGCATTAAAAAAACTTGGTATAAAAACTAAGCTAATTACAGGACCATCTAATCTTGTTTTTTCAAAAGATTTAAAAATAAAAAAAATAGTTTCAGCTAAAGAAATGATGAATGAAGTTAAAAAATCTTTACCAGTTGACATAGCAGTTTGTGCTGCCGCAGTCTCTGATTTTAAACCAATCAATAAAAGTAAAAATAAAATTAAAAAAAATACTATAAATTCTGATAATATACGTTTAGAAAAAAACCCAGATATTTTAGATTATTTAAGTAAAAATAATAAATCAAGACCTAAAATAGTGGTTGGATTTTCTGCTGAAACAGAAAATATTATTCAAAATTCAAAAATAAAAATTAAAGACAAATATTGTGATTTAATCATTGCAAATGATATTTCTAAAAAAGATTCAGGATTTAATTCAGATTATAATAAAGTTTCAGTAATTGATAAAAAAGGTAAAATTAAATCTATCCCAAAAAATAAAAAAAGTTATATTGCTAATACAATTGCTAAAATTATATTAGATAAACTTTTGATAAATGACAAAAATATTAATTAAGAGACTATCCAAAGAAGTTTCTTTACCCAAATACGAAACAAGTGGATCTTCAGGAATGGATCTAGCAGCAAATATAGATAAAAAAATTAATATTAATCCAGGTAAAACAGCAATTATTCCAACAGGTTTAGCATTATCAATCCCTAAGGGATTTGAAGTACAAATTAGACCTAGATCTGGCCTAGCCGCCAAAAATAAAATAAGTGTTCTAAATACACCAGGAACAATTGATGCTGATTATAGAGGAGAGATCAAAGTAATATTAATCAATCTTGGCAAAGACCCTTTCGAGATTGAAAAAGGACTTCGTATTGCTCAAATGGTTGTGTGTCCTATAGTACAAGCTCAATTTCAAGAGGTAAAAGATTTAAGCAAGACTGAGCGAGGTGAAGGTGGATTTGGATCGACTGGGATTAAATAATTCTAAAAATGAAAATTAATTTGGGCCAATTTAGGAGATTTGAAAAGCAAATAGTTTTAAAAAAAATTGGTTTAGCGGGACAAAAAAAAATATTTTCTTCAAATGTTTTGATTGTAGGATTAGGAGGTTTAGGGTGCCCACTTCTTACTTATTTGGCTTCTTCAGGGGTTGGCAAAATCGGTATTGTAGATTTTGATAAAGTTGAGATTTCAAATTTGAGTAGACAAACATTATTTAATTCTAAAGATATAGGAAAATTTAAAGTTAATCAGGCAAAAAAAGCAATCGGCAAGTTCAATGATCAAGTAAAAATAATTTCATTTAAAAAAAAAATAACATCTAAAAATATAAAGAAAATTTTAAATAGCTTCGATATTATATGTGATGGTACAGATAACTATAATACTAGATATTTGATTAACGATTATTGTGTAAAAAATAAAAAAGTATTGATATCATCCGCTATAACTAAATTCGATGGGCAACTCATGAAATTTAATTTTAAAAAAAAGGGACCATGTTATAGATGTTTTATGCCAAGCCCGCCAAATATTGAAAATAATTGCCAAACTGAGGGAATATTTTCCCCGGTTGCAGGCATTATGGGAGCTCTACAAGCTAATGAAGTTTTAAAATGTATTTTAAATGCTAAAGATAACCTAACTAGTTCTATCCTTATATTTAATTCTTTAAAAACTGAATTTAGAAAATCTAAAATTTCTATTAATCCAAAATGTATTAATAAATGTTAAGAATAATTGTAATTATTTTTAGTGTTTCATTTTTTGAAAGCGTAAGCTTTTCTCAAGATGAATATTTTTTAACTTTACGTTATGATAAAGTGAATCTTAGACAAGGTCCTTCTCGCAAATATCCAATAAAGATTTTATATAAAAAGAAATTTTTACCAGTTTTAATCCAAGATAAATCTGATAATTTTAGAAAAGTAAGAGATCATGAAAATAACTCTGGTTGGATACATATATCTCAACTTTCAAAGAAGAAAGCTGCAATTGTAATTGATGAAAAATTAATAATGTTTAAAAATCCTACAATTTATTCAAAGCCAATAGCCATACTTAGGCAAGGGCGTCTTACAAAAATTATAAAATGCAAAGAAAACTGGTGCAAGGGTAAGGCTGGTGCGTACAAAGGATGGTTAAAAAAAGATAGTTTGTGGGGCCTGCTTTAACTTTTAACTTTTGAGGCCCAAAATTTATCTAAAAGAAAATACCAAACTGCATTGGCTAATGGCTCCACTATAGCGTCAGTAAGAGCAATCGCAAAAGAAACATCTGCTAACATCATTAAAACAACAATTGCAATTACAAAGTGACCAATAGTATAGATCACTGTTCTAAGTATTGATCCTCTGTTTGTTTTATAAATATTTTTTGCCGTAGAAAAAATACCCTGTGTTAATTCTGTCATTTACTTATATCCCTTCTAGGATCTTTAATTTTTCTCACTTTGTCTAAAACTCCAGATATTTTTGCAGTTATATATACAGTATAAACAATAGCAAAACCTAAAGCCATTGTTGATAGAATAGTATATATTGCAGATAAAATCCTCTCTTCAAACCAGTTTTCAACCCCAGAATTAGAGTGGTATAAGATGTTCCAAAATAACACAAAACTGATTTCATAAATGATTATTAATTTTAACATTTTATAATAATGAGTTTTTATCTGTCAGCATTCATTATTTTTGTCCATACCTCGACAAAATCTCTAATAAATTTTTCTTTGTTATCATCTTGAGCATATACTTCAGCATATGATCTGAGGATTGAATTTGATCCAAAAACTAAATCAACTCTGGTTGCTGTAAATTTTGTTTTTTTTGATTTTCTATCTATAATTTCAAAAAGGTCTTTACTTAAAGGTTTCCAAATAAATTTCATTTCAGTTAAATTTACAAAGAAGTCATTTGTCAAAACACCTGGCTTATTAGTAAGCACTCCATGTTTTGAGCCAGAATGGTTTGTATCTAAAACTCTCATGCCTCCAATTAATACTGTCATCTCTTTTGCTGATAAGTTCATAAGAGAGGCTTTATCTAACATCATTTCCTCTGAACTAACTGCATATTCCTCTTTTACCCAATTTCTAAAAGCATCATGTAGTGGTTCTAAAACTTTAAAAGAGTCAATGTCTGTCTGGTCTTGGGTTGCATCTCCTCTGCCTGGCACAAAAGGAACATTAATTTTAAAACCAGCTTTTTTGATAGATTTTTCTAAACCAACATTTCCTGCTAGTATAATAATATCTGCTAAACTCGCCTTAACTTTTTTTGCTACTTTTTCTAACTTACCAATAACTTTGCTTAATCTAGCAGGTTCATTTGCTTCCCATTTTTTTTGAGGCAATAAACGGATTCTTGCTCCGTTTGCTCCACCTCTCTTATCTGTTCTTCTATAAGTTCTCGCACTATCCCAAGCAGTACTAATTAAATCTGAATTTTTTAAACCTGTGGCTTCAATTAATTTTTTAGCTTTAGTAAGATTAAAACTTTTTTTTCCTTGAGGAACTGGATCTTGCCAAATTAAATCCTCTTTTGGGACGTCTGGCCCTATATAGTGCTTTCTAGCTCCCATATCTCTGTGTGTTAACTTAAACCATGCCCTTGTAAAAGAATCAGACATGTACTTATGATCTTTTCTAAACTTCTCTGAAATTTTTCTGTAGCTTGGATCCATTTTCATAGCCATATCGGCATCGGTCATAATTGGATTTCTTTTGATTGATGGATCAGCTAAATCAACTGGCTTGTCTTTTTCTTTCATATTTATTGGTTCCCATTGATTTGCTCCAGCTGGGCTTTTCTTTAACTCCCATTCGTAGTCTAATAAAATTTTTAAATAAGTATCATCCCATTTATTTGGACGAGTTGTCCAAGCACCTTGGATACCACTAGTTACTTGATTAACTCCTAAACCACCACCACCTTTTCGATTCCATCCAAATCCCTGTTCATGAATTTCTCCTGCTTCAGGCTCAGGTCCTAGTAAAGATGCATCGCCATTACCATGTGCTCTTCCTACTGAATGACCTCCAACTGTTAATGCACATGTCTCTTCATCATTCATAGCCATTCGACCAAACGTCTCTCTCACATCATGAGCAGTTCTTAAGGGATCCGGTTTGCCATCAACTCCCTCTGGATTTACATAGATTAGTCCCATAACAACTGCAGCTAAAGGATTAGACAATGATTTACGATTACCATTATTTGAGTATCTTTTATCTTGAAGCCATTCTTTTTCCGAACCCCAATAAACATCTTTTTCAGGATGCCATATGTCTTCTCTTCCAAAAGAAAAGCCATACATTTTTAATCCCATTGACTCATAAGCCATGTTTCCAGCTAATATCATTAGATCGGCCCAGCTTATTCTATTTCCATATTTTTTTTTAATTGGCCAAAGTAATCTTCTTGCTTTATCTAGATTAGTATTGTCTGGCCATGAATTAAGGGGAGCAAATCTATGATTACCAGTTCCACTTCCTCCTCGACCATCAGCTATTCTATAAGTACCTGCGGAATGCCAGGCCATTCTAATAAATAGTCCTCCATAATGACCTAGATCAGCAGGCCACCATTCCTGGCTATCAGTCATTAGTTTTAGTAAATCTTTTTTAATACCTTTAAAGTTTAATTTTTTTACTTCCTTTTTGTAATCAAACTTTTTATCCATTGGATTGGTTTTAGTGTCGTGTTGGTGCAAAATATCTAAATTAAGATTCTTTGGCCACCAATGAGTGGGAGTTGTTTGTGCGGTCATGCTACCATGCATAACGGGACACTTACCAGAACCATTTTTTTTATACTCAACGCTCATAAATTTTTATTTAAGAATGTAATTGTTCTAGTTTATAATTATTCTAAACTAGTAAGTCAATATGAAATTTATTTCTCTTGTAAGCTGATTACAACCTCTAGATCTTTAATTTTTTTTCCTTTAGGTGGATTAGGAATTTTCTTTAAAATAACTTCTTGATAATCAATATCAATAAGTTTTTTTGTCTCTTGATCATAGAAATGATGGTGCGACTTAATGTTCGTGTCATAATAACTTTTACTATTGTTAGTTAAAATTTCTCTTATATGTCCAGCTTTCTTAAAGGCTTCAACAGTATTATAAATTGTTGCTAATGAAATTCTTGTCTGTCCTTTTCTATTAACAACTTTATTTAATGTTTCAGCTGTAAAATGAAAAGTTTCTTTTCTATCGAATAATTTTTTAGCTATTATAATTCTTTGTTTGGTTGGTCTTAGATTAGAAGATCTTAATTTATTTATAATTTCTTTTTTTTGGTGCATAAACAATAGCTTTTTACAATGTATTTAAAATTTTTACAATTATTTATATAAAATTGTATATAAATCAAGTAAAAACTAATAACTAAACCTATGCAAAAAAATAGTTTTAATTATGATGAATTAATTGCCTGTGGCAATGGAGAGCTATTTGGAGAAGGAAATGCCAAGCTTCCTTTGCCCCCAATGTTAATGTTTGACAGAATTACTGAAATTAAAAAAGATATAGGTGAATTTAAAAAAGGTTTTATTAAAGCGGAACTAGATATAAAAGATGATTTATGGTTTTTTAATTGTCATTTTAAAAATGATCCGGTTATGCCAGGATGTCTAGGGCTAGATGCGATGTGGCAATTAGTTGGTTTTTATTTGGGATGGATAGGTGAACCAGGAAAAGGAAGAGCGCTAGGAGTAAATTCTGTAAAATTTACTGGAGAAGTCCTAAAAAAAGCCAAAATAGCAGTCTATGAAATAAATATGAAAAGAATTTTAAAAAAAGAAGGTGCTGTAGTTGGTCTGGCTAATGGTATATTGAGTGCAGATGGAAAAATAATTTATAAAGCTGAAAATTTAAAAGTAGGTTTATTTAAATCATGAAAAGAGTAGTAGTTACAGGTATTGGAATAGTGTCTTGTCTTGGAAATAATCAAGAAGAAGTTTTCCAATCTCTTCTAAATTCAAAATCAGGAATAACTTTTTCTGAAGAATACAAAGAACATAATTTAAAAAGTCATATACATGGAAAACCTAATATTAAACTTCAAGATCATGTTGATAGAAAAACAATAAGATTCATGGGATCAGGATCTGCCTATAACTATATAGCTATGAAGGAAGCAGTTAAAGACTCAGGATTAGAAGAAAAAGAAGTAAGTAATTTTGAAACTGGAATTGTAATGGGTTCAGGCGGTCCCTCAATAGAAAATGTTATCTTAGCAGCAGATAAAACTAGAGCGAAAACTCCAAAATTAATGGGTCCTTTTATAGTACCTAGAACAATGGCAAGTACTGCTTCTGCAACTTTGGCTGTTCCTTTCAAAATCAAAGGAGTTAATTACACTATGAGTTCTGCTTGTGCTACAAGTGGACACTGTATAGGAAATTCAGTTGAGCTTATACAATCTGGTAAACAAAAAATTATGTTTGCTGGTGGAAGTGAAGAATTGCATTGGGCCATGACTGCAATGTTTGACGCTATGACAGCTTTATCATCAAAATATAATGATACTCCTGAAAAAGCCTCAAGAGCATACGATAAAACCAGAGATGGATTTGTTATTGCTGGAGGAGGTGGAGTTTTAGTTCTTGAAGAATATGAACATGCAAAAGCAAGAGGTGCTAAAATTTACGCAGAGATAACTGGTTATGGAGCTACATCAGATGGATATGATATGGTAGCACCCTCTGGAGAAGGAGCGGTTAGATGCATGCAGATTGCATTAAAAACATCTAGAAATAAAATAGATTATATTAATACTCATGGTACATCTACTCCTGTTGGAGATATTACTGAATTAAAAGCTATTGGTGAAACATTTAAAGAAAAAGTTCCAAAAATAAGTTCCACTAAATCTTTATCAGGACATCCATTAGGGGCCGCATCAGTTCATGAAGCTATCTATAGTTTAATAATGATGAAAAATAATTTTATAACTGGATCTGCTAATATTAATGAAATGGACGAAGAAGCAAAAAAATTTCCAATAGTAAATAAAACTGAAAAGGAAGTAACTTTAAATGCAGTTATGTCAAATAGTTTTGGATTCGGTGGAACAAATGCAACATTAATTTTTGAAAAGGTTTAAATGAACTTAGCTAAAGGTAAAAAAGGACTAATTATGGGCGTTGCCAATGAACGGTCAATTGCTTGGGGTATATCGCAAAAACTTGCTGAAGCAGGTGCTGAATTAGCTTTTACATATCTTGGAGATGCATTAAAAAAAAGAGTAGTTCCATTAGCCAAATCTCTTAATTCTGAATTTACACTAAGTTGCAACGTAGAAAATAAAGAAGAGATAGTAAAACTATTTGAAGATATTAAAGCAAAATGGGGACAAATTGATTTTGTTGTCCATGCAGTGGCTTTCTCAGATAAAGCAGAATTATCAGGTGAATATTTAAATACTACAAGAGAAAACTTTTTAAAAAGTATGTTGGTATCATGTTTTTCTTTTACTGAAGTTGCAAAAGAAGCTTCTAAAATAATGAAAAAAGGTGGTAGCATGCTAACGTTAACTTACGAGTCTACTAAAGCAATTCCTAATTATAACGTAATGGGTGTTTGTAAATCTGCTTTGGAAGCTAGTGTAAAATATTTGGCGAGAGATCTTGGTGCTAAAGGTATTAGAGTTAACGCTATAAGTGCAGGTCCAATCAAAACTCTTGCTGCGTCCGCTATAGGAGATGCAAAGTTTCTTTACAAGTGGAATGAAGATCACTCTTTTTTAAAAAGAAACGTAGATATAAATGATGTTGGAAATTCTGCTTTATATTTACTAAGCGACTTAGCTTCTGGAGTTACAGGAGAGATTCATTATGTTGATGCTGGATATAATAAAGTAGGTATGCCTAATCCTAAAAATATCTCATAGCCTGCAAAAAATGCATAGCTGAAATAAAATCATAACAATTATAAGACGAAAATAAAAACTTTAACTAATCCTTAAAATGATAAAAACATTTAACTCAAAAGTGAAAGAAAAAATAAATAACTTTTTTGATTGGATCAAAGGCGCTGAATTAATTGAGCTTCAAACATGTAATATTGATGAAGATCCAGTTAGACCTGAACTTGATGTTAAATTTAGAACAGAATATGGAAGAAAAATTTATGGAGTTAAATATAAAAAAGAAATTTGTGCAATTATGTGTTTTGGATTTACAAATGATATTCCAAAAACTGTTGAAGAATTAGACTTAATGACAAAAGATGCACATTTACAAAGTACTCTAAGAGGCCAAAATGTTGGAAAAATAGCTATTGCATACACAGTTTGGTCCAAAAAAAAAGGTGGAGGAAAATTAATTGTTAAAGAGGTCTTTAAGAAAATTAAACAATCACATCATTTAAATAGATTAGTAACCTTGTCGCCTCTCACAGAAATGGCTAGAAAATTTCATTTACGTAATGGAGCTTTTGAACTTCAAGTGAATGAAAAAACTCAAAATTTTGAATATAAAATTTAAAACTCTAAGCTACTGCTTGTTTTATTGACAATTTCACTTTACCTCTGTCAAAACCAACAACTTTCACTGAAACTTCATCGCCTTCTTTTACAACGTCACCTACTTTTGCTACTCTCTTCGAAGCTAATTCTGAAATATGAACTAAACCGTCTTGTTTTCCTAAAAAGTTTACAAAGGCGCCAAATTCCATGATTTTAACTACTTTACCTTTATAAATTTTACCCATTTCTGGTTTAGCTACAAGATTTTTAATAAACTCAATTGCTTTGTTTCTTGACTCTTCATCTGGAGCTGCAACAGTAACTTCTCCGGTATCCTTTACATCTACTTTTGCACCTGAGGTCTCAACAATTTCTCTAATAGTCGCTCCGCCTTTTCCTATAACTGTAGCAATATCTTTTTTATCAACTTTAATTGTCTCCATTTTAGGAGTGTGTTTAGAAAATTCTTTTCTAGATGATTTGAGAGCCTTATTCATTTCTCCTAAAATATGCTCTCTTCCTGCTTTCGCTTGATCTAAAGCTTTTTCCATAATTTCAAAAGTAATCCCAGTAATTTTGATATCCATTTGAAGAGATGTAATACCATCTTTAGTTCCAGCAACTTTAAAATCCATATCACCTAAATGATCTTCATCACCTAAAATATCAGACAACACAGAAAATTTATCTCCTTCTTTAATTAAACCCATCGCTATACCTGCTACTGGTTCTTTAATAGGCACACCTGCATCCATCAAAGATAAAGAGGTTCCACAAACTGTTGCCATAGAAGACGATCCGTTTGACTCCGTGATTTCAGAAACAACTCTTAAAGTATAAGGAAAATCCTCTTTTTTTGGTAAGGATGACTTAATAGCTCTCCAGGCTAACTTGCCATGACCGATTTCTCTTCTGCCAGTTCCTATTCTTCCACATTCGCCTACTGAAAAAGGAGGAAAATTATAGTGCAACATAAAATTTGATCTTTGCATGCCTTCTAAACTCTCTAATCTTTGTTCATCATCTGACATACCTAAGGTAGTAACTACCAAAGCTTGGGTTTCGCCTCTAGTGAATAGAGCTGATCCATGTGTCCTTGGTAATACTCCTACTTCACATTTAATTTGCCTTACATCTGCTAAACCCCTGCCATCAATTCTCTTTTTGTCTTTTAAAATTGCTGTTCTTACAATATCTTTTTCGAGTAACTTTAGTTGAGCCATAGCTTGATTTTCAGTTACATTTTCATCTTCTACAAACATTTCTTTGCATTTAGAATCTATCTCTGAAATAGCAGTTGACCTTTTCTTTTTGTCGATTTCCTGAAAAGCTTTTCTTAAATCTTTTTCAAAACTATTAACAATTTTCTTTTTAACTTCTGATTGATCTATTTCTTCAACTTCCCATTTAGGTTTTCCTGCTTTTTTAGCTAAACTCTCAATTGCTTTGATAATTGGAATAAAATTTTCGTGTCCAAATTTCACCGCGTCTAACATTACTTTTTCTGTTAGTCCTGAAGTCTCTGACTCTACCATTAAAACCGCATCCTTTGTTCCGGCGACAACTAAATCTAATTCTGAGTCTTGTAAATCTTTAGGTGATGGGTTTAATAAATACTTTCCATCTTTATATCCGACTCTACTTGCTGCAATAGGTCCTTGAAAAGGAAGTCCAGAAATTGCTAAAGCTGCAGACGAAGCAATTATCGATAAAATATCAGGTTGGTTTTCTCCATCGTACGACAGCACTGTAGGTAATAATTGAACCTCATTCATAAAACTAGATGGAAATAGTGGTCTAATAGGTCTATCTATTAATCTAGAAATTAAAGTTTCTGCTTCTGTCGGCCGTGCTTCTCTTTTAAAATATCCTCCAGGTATTTTACCAGCAGCATAATATTTTTCTTGGTAATTTACAGATAAAGGAAAATAATCTTGTCCTTCTTTTAGATTTTTAGCACCCACTACGGTTGCTATTACCATTGTTTCACCGCAAGTAGCAATAATCGCTCCGTCGGCTTGCCTTGCAACTTTTCCAGTTTCTAAAGTTATTTTTTTTCCATCTATTTCAATTTCTTCTTTATGAATCTTAAACATTATTTCCTTAAATTTAATTGTTTTATTACTTTCTGATATGAACCTGAGTTTTTCTTTTTAAGATAAACTAGAAGTTTCTTTCTTTTATTAACAGATTTCGTTAAACCTACTGAAGAATGCTTGTCTTTTTTAGCTCCTTTAAAATGTTCTGAAAGTTTAGAAATTTTATCAGTTAATAGGCCAATCTGAATTTCTGTTGATCCAACGTCCTTATCGTGGATCGCTAATGATTTAATTGTATCTTTTTTTTTCTGTGTCATTTATTTTTATCTTTTTTATAATTTTTTCAATCTTTTCAGCATATTCAAATGAGTTATCTTCAACAAATGTAAGTTTAGGAAG
>MDTB01073371.1_pt1 | contig 22297 bp, 23 predicted proteins | sample 811161 | NCBI WGS metagenome assembly MDTB01 (sample SAMN05326650, study PRJNA326480) | marine metagenome | isolation source: seawater | place: Mediterranean Sea | collected 2009 | reverse complement strand
TTTTCGAAATAAATAAAAAATCTGGCTTTACATTGTCCCAATCTATACAAAAATATTTTCCTGAAGTACCAGTACCACAATAACATTCATCTATAATTAAATGTACATCGTATTTATTACAGATTTTTCTTATTTGTTTCCAATAATTTTTTGCTGGAGGGACATCACCAACTAAACTTCCCATTATTGTTTCGCCAACAAATCCAGATACTTTATTTGGTCCTATTCTTAAAATTTCTTTTTCTAAATCATTTGCTGATCTTTTTGCATATTCTTCTGTAGTTTCTCCCTTTTTTTTTAAATAAAGAGGATGGTGCATTGGAATTCTAGATCTAAATTTTGATAAAGTTTTTCTATAAAATTCTAAATTTGGTCTTTCACTTAATGATAGTGCATCACTTGTTGCTCCATGATATGATTGAAGCCTAGAAATAAACCATTTTTTATCTTTTTTTTTCTCTATATCTCTAATTTGATAACTTAATCTTAGGGCTGCTTCACAAGATTCAGCTCCCGAATTACCTGAAAAATATACTTTTTTTAATCCTAACTTTGAGTTTTTTGTCAAAATTTTTGATAAAATTTCAATGTTTTCATCGTTAAATACTTTGTAATCTAAATGAGTATATTTTTTCATTTGCCTTTCAATTCCTTTAAGTACTTTAGAATGTGAGAATCCTAAAATCGCATATGATGAAGCTCCACCAGTTGTATCAAGAACTCGACCGTATTCTTTCGTATACAAATAAATACCTTCACCTTTATAAACTTTTATCAATTTTTTGTTAGGAAAAACTCTAAATACGTTTGACATTATAATTAAATTTTTTAATTTTTTTTAAATTCTTTTTTATGCCTGCGTCAAGAAAAAAATTTTTTGTATGATAAGTAAAAATTCTTCCTAGAAATTTTGGAATTACCTCATTACTAAAATCTTGAAATTTTTTATTTTTAATTTCTTTTATAGATTCGTTCGATAAAATATATACTGCGCCATTAGCTGATTTGAGTTTAATCTTTTTTTTTTTTTCGTAAAATTTTTGCACTATTTTATTTTTATCTATTTTTACGATACCACAATTCTCTGGTATATTTGTCGTAAATGTCATCATAGTAATTTTAGTTTTTTTTGGTCTTTTTTTATGTGCTAATAAAAATTTTTGGAGATTATCGTTAGTAAAGTTATCAGAATGTATTAGAAAAAAGTCCTTATTTTTAACAAATTTATAATTCTTTATTAATGTGCCAGCAGTCCCTAACAATTTTTTTTCATAAACTAATTTTATATTTTTTTTAAATTTTGATTTGGCAATAAATTTCTTCACTTGATTTGATTTGTAATGAGTATTTATTAAAATACTTGTTACACCAACCTGAAGTAACTTTTCAATCCAGATTTGTAATAAAGGCTTTCTATTAATTTTTATTAAACATTTTGGAATTTTTTTAGTTAGAGGTAAAAGTCTTTTACCATAACCAGCAGAAAGTAAAATAGCTCTCATTTGATAAATTTAGTTTATTTATTATTGAAATCTTATGAATTCGTAATCACCAGAAAAATTATTTTTTTTAAAAATATAGACCCAGTCATTATCGTGATAAAAACTTAAACAAGTTAAACCCCAGCATTGTAAATTAGAAAGCTCCCTATCGTTCCTGTAACTTTCCACCATTATGTATTGCTTTTTAGATACTCTATTCATTTCTTTCAACGCGAAATCTAAATCTTTTATTTTAAAACAATGAAATGTACCGAGTGATACAGCTAAATCAAAATAATTTTTTTTAAATCTCAATTTCTTTCTAGCATCATATATTTTCAAAAAGTTTTTGACTTCTACTTTAGAATTTTTAATAGCATAACTCGAAATATCCAACCCAGTAATTTTAATCAATGGTAGAAGTTTTTTTAATTCATATAAGAGGTAACCTTTTCCACAACCTAAATCTAAAACTTTTGAATCATTGCCCAATTTATATGTTCTAATTAATTTTTTAGCTAAAGATAACCATCTGCCTGGGATGTATCTGTGACCTCCATAACCATATTTCCTGGGACCGTCCCAATATTGATTTCCAAATTTTTTTGCTGTTTTCATGTTGTGGACTCTTTTAGGGTCATTCATTCTCTCTAAGTAATTTCTTTTAGTAGAGTTATGTAAATTTTGTAAAAATTTTTTTTCTCTCATTTTGCAGGTACTCCAAAAACTTTTTTATTTTCTTTAATATCTTTTAAAACTAAACTGCCAGCTCCTACAATTGAATTTTTTCCAATAGAAACATTATTTTTTATAACAGATCCTGTGTGTATAATCGATTGTTCTCCTATCCTGCAGTTACCAGTGATAATTACTCCTGGATTAATTGTTGAGCACTTTTTTATGAAACATCCATGTTCAACACTTGCGCGTTCTTGAAGGTATACTCCATCCTCAATTTCAGCTTTATGCCCAACAAAAACAAGTGGTTCGATAACTACACCTTTACCTAATTTAGAATTTTTAATAATGACTGATGAAGGATGAATCATTGAAGGCAATCTAAATTTATTTTTTTTTGAAATCTCTATTAACTTAGCTCTTTTTTTTCTATCTGAAATCAGTATTAATACATTTCTAATTTTTTTTTGTTTTAAAAATGTAGGCCATTTTTTCGAACAGATTATTGTCTTTTTTAAGTATTTACCTTTTGTTGGGTAACTAAAGTTCTTGAGAGGTCTCTTTTTTATTTTTTTTAAATCAATTTTAGGTAATTTATCTTCGGGATGAATGTAGCATGCTATCTTAAAAGGTATCCATTGAGATATTTGCCCTGCAAGACCTTCTTCCCATCCTATAATTGCAATTTTTTCCATAAATTTAGTAAATTTTGTTATGTTTTTTTAAAAAATTATCTGGAAAAATTCCATGAGCATACATTTTTTCATCAGTATATAATTTTAAATTACTATTAATTTTTGATCTAATTTTTAATTGATTTTCAGAAAGAGTATCAAAATTATTTTCCTTTAATCTCTCCATCATTTCTTTAGTAGCATTAAATATATCGTCTTCATCATTTTTTATATATTCTAAATTCCAATCTTTATACTTTTTACCCACATTTAAATTTACCATTGAATAAGGTGGGAGCATAAGTTGATCCAATTTTACATACTTTTTGTTATTCACACCTCTTAAAAGTGCTGGAACAAACATGTCGTGTTTTTTTAATCTATAGTAAACTATTGTGTGAGTAGTATTTGTTAAAATTGTTGGTGTATCAAATAAAGTTGTAATTGCAAAAAAACCGGATGAGGTGGCTATACAAAATTTAGATTTTGCTGCCAGTATTATATCTAATTCTTCCGAACGCTCTTTTGAATGAGCATAATCTATCAAACCATCAATTTTTTTACATTTTGTCATTTTATCATTTCCAACTCTTACTACTTTGCCACCATTTTGAATAATAAGATTTACTGATTTGTAATAATCTTCTATTTTTCCATTTCTAAAAAAATGATCGTTATTTTTTTCATGCCATCCACTCTCTCTTACATGAATAGTAACGAACCAATCGTTATTTAAGTCTATTCCAATTTTCTTAAGTAATGCTTCAGCATTTCTATTTTCACTTGAGCCTAAAACTAAAAAAGGTTTACATATATCTTTCTCATATTTCATTGTATTAATTACATTTTTAGCTATCTCTACAAATAGAAATTTTTTTTTTACAGGAACGACGTAATCGATTGGGATGGTTAATTGATTTTCTAATGGCCTAAGCTTATTTATAGATTTTTTATTTGAAACAACAGTTAAAAAATTTTTAATAAGACCAAATAACGTTAAGTTTGTAATTGACCATTTTTTTTTATAATTAAAAATTTCTTTTTCTATAAGTGATAGCGGTTTACCATCATGTAATTTTAGATCTTTCGATTCACTATAAACTTGAAAATGATAAGGCATTCCAAAAGCTCCTGTAAATATCGCTTTATTTATAAAATCTATCTTTAGGTCTGATAGGCCTATGTCCTTTAAGTAGCTTTGTCTTTTTAAATAAAATTGCTCAAATTTTTTAAAAACATTTGGATCGCAATTTTCCCAATCACATATAAGCTCTTCCCACTCTTTTTTAGTTTTTTCGCTATTAGAACATTTAATTTTGCTTATAAGCTCTTTTTTTTTATGAGAATCATACTGTTTTCTTTTTGCTTTTTCTTTTAGATTTAATAATTCAATTTCAAATTTAGAAACTGGATTAATTAATATTTCAAATCCTAAAAGAGAGAGAGAAAATTTAAATTTTTTTATTATGAAATTAAAAATTTTAAAAAACATTTAAACTTTTTGGGGACAGTATTTTAGTAATTTATTTAATCTAAAAGTAGTATCAAAATCTTTAAAATCATTCTTATTTTCAATTATTATATTTTCTAATGCAAAACAGATTAATTTTGATTTCTTAAGAATCGACGTAAAAATTTTTTCTCTTTGATAGTCATTTTCAGGGGATTGGAACATGCTATACATTACTATTCCATCTAAATTAGGTAATTCCTTTAGTATGTCGTTAAGAATTAAGTAAGAATTTTTCATTTTATATTCGACTGAGCTAAGTAAATATAAATAATTGTTATTTTTACAAAATTCTCTAATTACTAAGTTTTGAACTTTATGTGGTACTGAAGATCCAGCTATATTTCTTGCAAATATATACCCTCTTAGTTGCTTACTCTTCATCTGGGAATTTATAATTTAATCCAATTTTAGTAATAGGTTTAAGTTCTATGGGTGAAAAAAATTCACCAAGTTTTTTGTCTGCATAAGGTGAAAATAAATTTTTAAATCGACAGTTCATAGACCATCTGGTTTCTTTTTCGTTATTTATTATATTTCCATGAGGAATGCATAAATTAAAAATTAGCACTTCACCAAACTTAATGTCGATCCATTTAAGTTTATTTTTTAAAGTCTTGAATATATCAAATTTATCATTTTTATTTTTTTTGTATATTCTATTAAAAATTTTGTTTTGATTTCCTGGTAACATAAACATTGACTTAGTTTTAAAACAATCAACTAAAGGTAACCAAACCACTATTTCAAAAGGTGAGTCTCCATCCCACGTATCGGCATGAATGGGTAATAACGAACTTTTATCTTTAGGACATTGTATGCTTAAATTGACTTTTTTTTGCATTACTAATTCATCGCCTACAAGAATTTTGAGGTAAGGTTTTGCGATTTCATAATAATGTTTTCTAAAATCTTTTAATTTATTTATTTCGCCAAATGTTTTTAATCTAAAGTCGTTTATTTCCTCAGATTTTATTAATTTATGAACACTATTGAATATATCGAAATTTTTTGGAACTTTTTTATTCATTCTCTTCAATTCCTGATTGATAATTTTTATATATTTTTTTTTAATCCACATTAAAGATTTCTTTGCTAAAACTGGCTTTACGATCAAACCTTTTTCAAGAAATTCCTTTTGCAATTTTTTTTCGTTTATCATCTTTTTAAAATGGCCCCTTGAAAGTTTCATTTGGTTGATCATGATTCTTAATAAAAAAATGTTTTGAAATATCTTTTGTCTTTTTTCTTTTCATTATTTTTAAAATCTCTAATGCGATATCTTTAGCAGATTTAAAAAAATTTTTTATTAAAGCTTGACTTGCAGGTTGTGGAACATTGGGCATTGCTAATATTTGTGGAGCAATTTTTAAATTCTTAAATTGTTTTGAGATAATATGTCTCATAATATCATTAGCTATTGATCCAGTTTCATGACCACTATCTAAAATTAGGACTCTTCTAGTTTTTTTTACAGATTTTAAAATTGTTTTGATATCTAGTGGTTTTATAGTTCTTAGATCAATAATTTCACAATTAATTTTAAAATTTTTTTTAAGATATTTGGATGCTTCGATTGCTTCTAAAGTTAAATAAGAACTAGCTATAATTGTCACGTCATTTCCTTTGATACAAACTTTCGCTTTACCTATTTTAATTTTTTTGTCTTTATTTTTTATTTTTTCACTAATACCATGCAGCCATCTATGTTCAATAAATATAACTGGGTTAGGGTCTTTAATAGATTCTTGCAATAAAACTTCTGCATCTGAAGGGAACGTAGGCATGACAATTTTCAAACCAGGAATATGATTGAACCAAGAGTGAAGGCTTTGAGAATGTGTAGGCCCTTGACCCCATCCTCTTCCAATTATCAATCTAATTGTAATTGAGACAGACTTTTTTGGTCCGTATAAATAATGCCACTTTGATGCTGCGTTAACTAACTGATCCATAGCTAATAAAAAAAAATCTAACCTCTGATGTGTAGCTACTGATTTATAACCGTTTAAAGCAGCGCCAACTGAAATACCTGTCAAAGCATTTTCTGAACAAGGTATATCAAAAACTCTGTCGTTTCCGAACTTATTATTTAATCCTAAAGTAGTGCCAAAAACTCCTTTTTCATCATTAATTCCTAGTCCGTAACAGAAGAGTTTTTTATCTTTTATCATAGCTTGATGTAAAGCTTTATTAATTGATTGAGCAAAAGTAATAAAACCTTTTTTATTTTTTTGCATATACTCCCATAAATGTTTCTGAGGATTTAGGAAACTTAGATTTTTCAGCAAATTTAAAAGCATCTTTAATTTCTTTATGAATTTTATTTTCAATTTCAATTAATTTTTTGTGATCTCTCTTGTTAAATTTTTTTTTTAATTGAATAATAGGGTCTTTTCTTTTCCAATAGTTAAGTTCTTTATGAGATCTATATTTAAGATGAGTGTCGGAGTTAGGACCACAGTGTTCTAAATATCTATAAGTCATAAACTCAATAAAATAAGGTTTTTTATTTTTTTGGACATAATTAGAAGCTTTTTTTAATGCTATAAAACATTGTAAAATATTATTTCCATCGCACCTCTGTGATTTAATTCCTAAAGAATTACAAATATTAAAAATTTTTCTTTTTTTTGGCTGTCTTACCTTCAAGGGGCTATAGACTGAATATAAATTATTTTCACAAATATAAATTACTGGAATTTTTTTTACAGCTGAAAAATTAATCGACTCATAAAAAACACCCTCTTCACTTGCGGCATCCCCTAAAAAAATGTAACTGATATTCTTTTTTTTTTTAAAGACAGATGTTAATCCTAAACCTACACCTGTTGGAATGCTATTTGCAACTATTGCAGAAGTTCCCATAAAATTACAATTTAAATCAACTAAATTCATTGAACCACCTCTCCCTCTTGAACATCCTGATTTTTTTCCATAAAGTTCAGCAATAAGCTTTTTTAGAGAACCTCCTTTAGCTAAATAATGAGCATGACCTCTGTGGGTACTTACAGCAAAATCATTTTTTTTTACTATTTGAGAGAAGGCTGCAGACACAGCCTCTTGACCTATTGATAAATGAATTGGACATCTAATTTTTTCCTCTTTATATCTTTTTGATATTTCTTTTTCTACAGATCTTATTCTAAAAGCTTGCTGATAAAGTTTATTTTCTAAGTTTAGCGACATAAATTTATTTCAATGCTTTTTTAATTAAAATTTCCGGACTAATATTAGAGTACTTTAAAAGTTCTTCTTGACTACCATATCTATCGGTAAATTTGTCACTTAATCCAACCCGACTAATTTTTTTTAAATCGTTAGGTAAAAAATCAGCAATAAATTCTAATATGCTACTTCCAAAACCGCCTATAAGGGTATTTTCTTCAACAGTTACTATCTTTTTAACTTTTGGTAACCATTTCTTTAAAATGGATTTATCTAATGGTTTTACAGTGCTGAAATGTATTAGGCCTGCTTGTATATTTCTTTCTTTTAATTTATCAATTGCTTTAAGTGCAATTTGTGCCATGACACCAGTTGTTAAAAAGACAATTTCTTTTGGTTTGATTTTAACTGAAGCTTTACCAAATTTAATCTTTTCATTTTTTTTGGTTATTATCTTGTCCCCTCCCTTTGCAATTCTCACATATAATGGGCCATTAATTTTGTTTATTTGTTTCATTAAATGTCCCATTTCAATAGAGTCACATGGTGCAATTATTTTCATATTCGGCAATGTTCTTAATATAGATAAATCATCTGTTGCAATATGAGTTGGTCCTAAAGGTGCATACACTAGACCTCCGCCATTACCTAATAAAGTTACATTAAGATTGTGTAAACAAATGTCTATACTAATTTGTTCAAAACATCTTCTGGTTAAAAATGTTGCAATTGTATTAACATAAGGCTTGAAACCTTCCATCGCTAATCCAGCGGCCATTCCAATAATAGCTTGCTCTGAAACCCCCTCCATAAAAAATCTCTCAGGGTATTTTTTTTTAAAATCAGATAAAACTCCTGGACCTAGATCCGAACCTATAAATAACAACTTTTTATCTTTTTTAGCTAATGAATAAATAGATTTTAAACACTCTTTACGCATTTTATTTAATACATTCTTTCAATTTTAGTATCTCATCTGAAGAAAAATTATTTTTATGATGCCAAAATGGATTATTTTCAGCAAAATAAAAACCTTTGCCTTTGACTGTATGACAAATTGTAATAGATGGTTTGGTCTTATTTTTTCTTACGAAATTTTTAAAGTTTGCTTGTAATTTTTTAACATCATGACCATTAACCTGGGATACATCAAACCCGAAACTTTTCCATTTATCTTTCAATGGTTCTAAATCTAAAACTTCTTTTGTTGATCCATATGATTGTATCTTATTGTAATCTACAATTACCTTTAAATTATTTAACTTATGCTTTGATGCTGCTAAAGCCGCTTCCCAATTCGATCCCTCATTAATTTCTCCGTCACCCACTATAACGTATACTTTGTATTTTAGTTTTTGGATCTTAGCAGCTATTGCTAAACCTACTCCTATAGGTAAACCATGTCCTAAAGAGCCTGTTGATGCTTCAACACCTCTCACCTTATCTTTTTCGGGATGACCTCCCAAATTAGAACTAAATTTACTCGCATGATCAAGCTCTTTTAAATTAATAAAATTTTTATCAGCTAGCAAAGAATATAAAGCGAGACAACCGTGGCCTTTGCTTAAGATAATTCTGTCTCTATTCTTATCTTTAAAAGTCTTTAAATTGATCCTAGCTATATCGTCATAAAGTACTCTTAAGATTTCAATTAATGACATCGCCGAACCCATATGCCCTCTTCCTCCGCCAAGAAGTGCACGAACAACTAGTCCTCTAAGGTATTTAGATCTTTTATCTAATTTAGTTTTTTTCAATAAAGGCATGACTATTTATTGTTTATTTTGGCAAATTTATTTAATAGCTCAGTTATTTTATACAAATTACTTTTTGTAAGATTTTGATGAATTGGAATTGTTAGTATTCTTTTGCTTTGATTTTCAGTGACCGGGAAAGAGCCTTTTTTGAATCCAAGATTTTTAGCAGCTGGTTGTAAATGAATAGGTATAGGATAATGAATTGCAGTCCCTACACCATTCTTATTTAAATATTTTATTAGTAAATTTCTTTTAGGCGTTTGAATCACAAAAGTATGGTAGGTGTTAAATTGATATTTTTTTTCATCAACGAGATCATAAAAATTTCTATCTAAATTATTTAAATAAAATTTAGCATTTGATCTCCTTTTTTTTATTGTTACTGGAAGTTTTTTTATTCTAAAATTTAATATGGCGGCCTGTAAAATATCCATTCTTGATATATAGCCATAATTCTTTACTTTGTTTCTATCTTCAAGGCCGTGGTTCCTCAAAATTTTGGCATTATCATTAAATGATTTATTATTTGTAACGAAAAACCCAGCATCTCCGCATGCGTTTAAATTTTTAAGAGGGTGCGCAGAAAAACATCCTATTTCTCCAAAAGAACCTGAGGGAGAACCATAATATTTTGAACCTATTGACTGAGCTGCGTCCTCTATAATTGGTATTCCGTACTTATTAGATATTTTTTTAATTTCTTTCATTTCACAAACTCGACCTGTGAGATGAACAGGCATTATTGCTTTTGTTTTTTTAGTAATTTTTTTCTCAATTTTTGAAGCATCAATATTTTGATCTTTGATCACATCAACAAATATAGGTTTTGCTCCAATGTGAGTAATAGAAGTGGTAGATGAAATAAACGAGTTGGGTGGAGTAATTACTTCATCTCCTTTTTTAACTCCCAATAATTTCAGACCCATTGTTAAAGCATCTGTACCGCTATTTAAAGCTACAGCGTATTTTGTGTTACATACTTTGGAAATATTTTTTTCAAATTTTTCAATTTCTTCTCCAATTACATATTTTCCATCTGAGAAAACTTTTTTTATAATTGGAAGTAAATCTTTTTTCTCAATATTCCATTGAGCTTTTAAATTTACATATGGAATTTTCATATTTTTTTTTGATAGAATTCTTTTACTGTATTGACTACATATTTCATCTGATTTTTTGTCAAATGTTGATCGCAAGGAAATGTAATAATTTTTTTAGTATGAGCATCTGTAACTGGAAAATCTCCAGCTTTGTGTCTCAAATATTTTTGACTTTCCTGCAAATACATCGGTTTCGGGTAATGAACTTTTGCCTCAATACCCTTTTTTTGACAAAACTTAAGTAACTTATCTCTTTTAGATGCAAACACTATGTATAAATGATAAACGATCTTGTAATTTTTTGGTCTAGGAGGAATAGTAATTTGACTTATTTTAGATAAATTTTGATCATAATAATTTGCATTTTTAATCCTTTGGTCAGCAATTTTTTTAGCTTTTGGTAGTAACCAATTTCCAACTACTGCTTGAAATGTATCTAATCTAGAATTATACCCATTAATTTTTACTGTATCTCTATCTACTAAACCATGATTTCTCAACAACCTCAGTTGTTTATATAATTTATAATTATTAGTTGTTATAATACCTCCGTCAGACCAGACGTTTATATTTTTTAATGGATGTAAAGAGAAGGCACCGCATATTCCCCAGCTTCCTGATTTTTTTCTATTTATCTCACCTAAGATTGACTGACATGCATCCTCTATTATAGGTAGCTTATATTTTTTAGAAATTTTCATTAACTTCGGCATATTCGTCATATATCCTGTGAAGTGAACCGGGACTATTGCCTTAGTTTTTTTTGTGATTTTATTTTTTATTTGATCTATATTCATACAAAAAGTATCGTCACAATCCACGAAGATTGGTTTAGCCCCGATTTCAGAAATTGCTCCAACAGTTGCTACAAAAGTGTTTGCTGCTGTAATTACTTCATCGCCTTGTCCTACACCTAAAGCTTTTAATGGTATTTTAATTGCATCTGTTCCAGAATTTACGCCAACTGCATACTTCACCCCGATTAACTTCGCAAAATTTTTTTCGAATATTGATAGTTCCTTTCCAAGGGTAAAGTCTCCTGTAGAAACAAATTTTTTTAAGTCTGACCAAAGTCTATCACAATTCGAGAATTGCTGCTTTAAATATGAATATCTTACTTTTTTCATTTCAAATTTATTGATTGCATTTTTTTAATATTGAAGTAATTCTCATTATTAAACGTATCGCCTAGCCATTTATTCTCAAATGCTAACTTTAAATCTTCTACTGCATCCTCTATGGTAAATTTTGTTTTAAATCCTATGAAGTCATAAATTTTCTTTGAACTAACATGATATGATCTAATGTCATCACTATGTATTTTCTTTAATTTTACATCTTGCCCAATTCCTTTTTTAACTTTCTCTGCAATTTCTAATACGGAATGATTTGTAGATCCTGCATTAAAAATTTCTTTATTAATTTTATCTTTTTCACATTTTATAAGTTTTAAATAAACATCTGACATGTCCTTAATATGAATATTTGGTCTTAACTGAGAGCCACCAAAAATTTGTATTTCTTTTTTGTAGTATGCAAAATTAGTAAGAATATTGACAATGACATCAAGTCTTTGACGTTTTGCGTATCCACAAACAGTTGCCGGTCTGACAGTTGTAGTAGTAAAATTTTCGTCAGAATATTTATTTAAAATTTTTTCACATCTAGCTTTAAATTTTGAATAGTCTGTTAAAGGCTCTAAATTCATTTCTTCGTGAACATTTTTTTCCTTTTTAATTCCATAAACAGAGGAAGAAGAGGCATAGATAAATCTACTAATATTGTTTTTTTTACTTAACCTTACTAATGGTTCAAAACAATCTAGATTGATTGACTTACCTAAACTTGGGTTAAGTTCAAAACTTGGATCGTTTGAAATACAAGCTAAATGAATTACCACATTGTGCCCTGGTAAACTTTTTTGGAGTAGATCAATATTTCTTATATCTCCCTTGATTAATTTCAAATTTTTGTGAGGAGATAATACTTCTTTTCCATATATTAATAAATCATAGACTGTCACCTGAAAACCCTCTGATAATAATGTTGGCACTAAATCTGATCCAACATAACCAGCTCCACCAGTTATAAAAATTTTATTTGTCATGAGTTTTAAAATCTTGATTTATATACTTTAAATTTGTTTTTTCAATTCTAAAAATAGCATCACAAAATTTTAAAGGTTCTTTTTTATGAGAACTAATTACTATGATTTTATCTTTCTTAAGTTCGTTCAAATTATTCAAAATTTTTTTCTCTGTTATCTCATCTAATGCACTTGTAAATTCATCGAGAATAAGAACTTCAGGATCTCTAAATAAAGCTCTAGCTAGGCCAACTCTTTGGATTTGACCAATTGACAGCTTTGCACCTCTCTCACCGACAATTGTATCAAGACCATTTGGAAGGTCTGAAATTAATTCATTTAAATTAGAAAATTTCACCACATTGTCTATTTTTTCAGAATTGCCCTTTGAATAAGGATCTTTTTCACCAAATATAATATTATTTTTGATACTTTCATCTAATAAATATGTGTTTTGAGATACATAACCACAATTTTTTTGAAATTTATTTAAACTAAAATTTTGTTGATTATCGTTTAAAGTGATTGAACCAATAGTTGGATTTAAAAAGCCTAAGATAAGATCTAATAAAGTGCTTTTTCCAGCTCCCGAAGGCCCAATAATTCCGATAATTTTATTTTTTTTTAATTCTATGTTTACTTTATCTAAGATTTTTTTTTGGGTATTAGGATATGAAAATGATATATTTTTTAGAGATATGGAATTAATAATTTTCTTTTCATTACTAAAATTTTTAAAAAGCTCTTGATTATTTTCAATTTTAAGGTTACCTAAAATTAGTTTTACTGATGCGCTAGCATGTTTAATTTGCTGAAGATTTTCCATTGATCTAGTTATTGTTGGCATTATTTTAAATCCCGCATATCCAAATACTGCTAATAAAGTTATAATTTCAGTTTGGTTTTTTCCGCTACTCATCATAAATATAATTATTAAACACATTGAAATTGCAGAAATTATTTCTAGTAAATATCTAGGAAAAATATTTATTAGTTTTGAAAGTTTTTCGTTTTGTAAAAATAGTCCTAAAAATCTATCATACAAATTAATAAAAAAAGTTTCATAATTTGCTAGTTTTATCATTTTGATTCCACCAAAAGACTCTAGTAATGACTTCTGTTGTTTGGCTTGGAAAAATAACATTTCTGAACCTAATATCTTAAGTTTTTTTTTTACATATAAATAATAGAGCGCTCCTGTAGGTAAAACTACAATTAAAACTAGTAATGAAATTTTTAGGTTTATAATGAACAATAATCCCATGGCAAATAAAAACATTAGTATGTCTACTATTAGTTGAAGAAAACAAATCCAAACTCTTGAAATTGCATGTGTTGCGTCGATATCTCTCAAATATTCTGCAGAATTTTTATTAAGAAAAAAAATGTAACTCTTATTAAGATAATTATGCATTAGTTTTTTTGAAAAGTCTTTTCTTAAGATATTGGAAAATTCAAATTTAAATAAACTAAATAAAGTAAGAAGTGAACCTTTTAATATGAATATTATCGCTAATAAGCTTAAAACAAATACAATTAAGTTATATTTGTTAACGGTAAAATAATTTTGTAAAAAACTAGTTAAATTTGGAAATTTTTGAATGTAGTTTTCAGATAATAATAAACTTACAATAGGGATAATGATGCCAATACCTGCCATTTCTAAAAATACGGTTACTATTCCTACAAAAATTATTAGAATAGATCTTTTTCTATTACGAGCGCTTAATAAATCCCAAACTTTATTTAAGCTTTTCATGGTAATTTACTTTAAAAATCTCCAAATTATTTGAGAGATTGTATAATCTGAAATATATTTTTTTTCGTCTGAAAAACTAATTAGATTTTTATTTTTTATATTACTTAAGAATAAATTAAATTGATCTTCAAATACATTATGAGTTCTAAATTTAATAATATTATTTGTCTTTTTATTTCCATTATAGATTTTAATCAATGAATTTTTGAAGTTTAATGGAGCATTCAAGTCGATAGTAATTTTTCCTCTTTCAAAAAAAATAATTATACGATCATGCCACTTGCTAAAATTATAATTTCCGAATGAAAATATATAATCAATTTTTTGATTATTTATAATAAGATTATAATCATATAGAGAATTAATAGAAAAATATTTAATTCTATTTTTATTTTTATTTCCAAACAAATGATAAAATAAATTAATGCTGTGTATATATCTATTGAGAAAAACTTTGTAATTTGTAGAGATTTTACTCGGTATTAAACTATCTAATTTTTCAATATTTTTGTTATTTAATTTTTCTTTTGTCCTACAAAAACTTTTAGTACCACACCTCATGTCGCCATTAAATAATTCAAAATTTACTTTTGTTATTTTTCCGTAATATTTTTTGAAATTTTCAATATTTTTTTTAAAGTGTAAAATGTTTAAGTGATGTATTTTTTGATAACATATTGAAAATAATTTTTTTTTTCGTTTTGATAATTTAATTAATTTTAAAAGGTTTTTTTTATTATAAGTAACTGGTTTTTCAGATAGTAAATGTAAATCATAATTTAAAGCCATTTTTGAATAATGATAAGATTTGTCTCTATTAAAACAAACAAGGCAAATGCTAATTTTTTTTTGTTTGATTATATCTTTATTTATTTCTGGTAAGTTGGTAATCTTAATTTTTTTTGCTACTTTTTTTGCAAGTTCTTGTCTTTCATCAAAAATATAGATATCTTTTATATTACTATTCAACTTTAAATATCTTAGATGAACTCTTTGCGCAAAGTAACCTGCGCCAACTAACAATAAATTAAACTTCATTAGGCTTTATGAAAGATGCTTGAACCAGTTTTTTGTTGCTTTTTTTATTTTTTTTTTGTCCCACAAAGGGGCATTTTTCCAGTCATTAATAGATTTTAAAAGATCTTTCATCCCTCTTTCAAAATTAATTTTGGGGTACCATCCGAGTTTTTTTTTAATTTTATTTATATTTGCCTGAGACTTAAATGCTTCACCTGGTCTATTTGGTATAAAAATTTTGTTTCCTCCAATAATCTTCACTAATTTATTTATTTTTTGAGGTTTTGATGTGCCTACATTAAAGATTTTTTCTTTAGTTTTATTAGTAGCGGAAAGAAGGAATGCATTGGTAATATCTTTTACGTGTACAAAATCTCTAGACTGATTTCCAGAACCTACTACAGTGAATGGTTTTTTAGATAATTTTTGCTTAAAAAACACCCCCATGACCGCACCATAAGCACCGCTTGTTCTGCTCCTCGGTCCATATGCATTAAATATCCTAAGTGCTTTTACCTCTAATTTATAAACCTTATTCCAATGAACCGTGGCGAGCTCTCCTAAGTACTTGCTGAAAGCATACGGATGCTCAGTGTTTATCGGATTGGACTCTTTAACAATTTTTTCTGTTTTTCCATAACAAGAGGCAGAGGCTGCATAGATAAATTTTTTAACTTTGAAATTTTTTGAGCATTCAAGCATTTTAAGAGTTCCAAGAAAATTAGTTTCGATATATTTGATTGGATTTTCAATTGAAGGGACTAGATCAGCTAATCCAGCAAAATGAAAAACATAGTCAATGTTTTTAAATAATTTCTCATTTTTTTTTAATCTTAAAATATCAATTTTCTTAAATATAAATTTTTTATTTTCTTTTAAATGTGAAATGTTATTTTTAGATCCTGTAGATAAGTTATCTAAACCTATCACCTTATATCCTTTAGATAAAAGCAAATCTACCATATTGCTTCCTATAAAACCTGCGCACCCAGAAACTAAAGCTGCTTTACTCATAATAAATATTAAACAATGCTCCGCACTTTGTAAACTTTAGATTTACAATTTCAAGTTTCATTTTAGTTTTTTTTAAATTGGCTTAAATAAATACCTATTTTTACCAATTATAGTTCTTACATTTCCTAGTAAGATCTTGAGCGTGTTATTTTTAATATCTGTAATAGAAAATTTTTTTTTAGAAAAAGGACCTGAAGTAAACTCGTATTCTTTGTTTAGAAATAAATCTATAAAATTATTGCCTAAATATCCTTTTTCATTTTCACTTTTTTTACATTTTGATATAAATTCAGTAATTTCTTTTTGTGAGTTAATAAAATTTGTTAAAAAATATTTTAGACCTTTAGAATTTTTTACACTGTTTATAGTAGAATTTTCATTGAATTTATTATGAAAACAAAACATATAATCACCTAGAAGATTCACTTCACTTGAAATAAGTTTATTATTTTTATATTTTTCATTTAAGATTTTTGGTAAATATATCTCAACATCTTTTCCTAGCTTAGATTTCAAATCTTTTTTAAGATTATTAAAATTATTTTTATCAAATTTAATTATAGCCCACATTTCATTAATCTTTCTTTATCTCTTTTTTAAGTTCATCATATTCTTTCATCATTCTTTTCATGAAATTAACTGTTAGCTTAGTTCTTTCTGCTAAACCTTTAGGTGTTATGACGTATCTTATATAATCCAATTTATTCTCTTGTTTTTGAAAATTTTTAATCTTTACTAGCCCCTTACTTTGAAGAGCTTTCAAACAATAATTTAGTTTTCCAAGACTAAAACCCAAGTCTCTTGCAAGCTTCCTTTGTGTTAGTTGAGGATTTTTATGAATTTTTCTTAAAACATTAAATTCATCTTGATTTTTATTTATATTGTTCATATATTGAACATAGTATAGTTCAAATTTTGAACAAATAAAGTTATTTATACGACTAAATATAGGATTTTGTATTTTGATAACACATAATATGGAACCCAATGATTTGATTTGAAGCAGAAAACATTATTTGTTTATTATAAAAAATTTAATGAATAAAATTAAATATCCATACATAAAGATTTTTCAGAGTAATGCTAATTATATTAAAAGCATAAATAAATCGATTGTCAAAAAAGAGATGTCTTTTGGTAAAAAATGCGAAGTACTTGAAAATCAATTGAAAAAATTCTTTAAAGTTAAATATGTTGTACTTACTACAAACGGCACTAGCGCGCTAATGATGGCGGCGTTAGCAATGAAAATTAAAGCACGTGATAAAATAATTTGCAATAATGCAGCATGGATTGCAGCAATAAATCCCTTTTTAATTTTAAAAGCAAAAATTTATTTAGTTGATACTTTAAAAGATAGTGAAAAAGTGAATTTTTTTGAATTAAACAAACTTATAAAAAAAACAAAGCCTAAATTAGTAATTTTAGTTCATTTAAATGGCCAGCCAAATTATGATGAAGAATTTGAAAAATTAAAAATTAAATATAAATTCAAGGTAATAGAAGATGCTGCTCAAGCTTTTCTTGCTGCAGATAAAAAAAAAAAAAAATGTGGTACTAAATTTGAAATTGGATGTTTTTCTTTAAGTATTACAAAACCTATGCATATGATTTATGGTGGTTGTTGCGTTACTAATGATAAAAATATTTACGATAAACTTTATGCGATAAGGAACAATGGTATGTTTGCTAAGGATACTTTTGATCATTTGTCCAAAACTATAGGTCTAAATTTTAAACCTAGCGATGTTCATGCAAGCGTAGGAATAGAAAATCTTAAAAACTCAAATAAAATAAAAAAAAAAATTATAGAAAATCATAAAGTTTATAAAGATAGATTAAGAAATAAAAATTTAAAATTTATAAATTTAGAAGGTAAAAACTCTGTTCCAAACTTTGCGCAAGTAATCACAAAAAATAGAAAAAAATTTATGAATTTTTGCAAAAAAAATAATTTAGGTGTTTCAAAAGGTTTAAAATGTTTGAGTGATAATGCTTCTTTAAAATATAATAGTTCTATGCTTAAAAACTCAAAAAATTTATCAGAGATGTTGGTTAGACTTCCTTTCGGAGCTGGCTATACACAAAATGAAATAAAAAAAATTTGCAAAATCTTAAATAAATACTAATTTTATTTTCTAAATCTTCTTTTTGAAATTTCACGCAAGGGAACTCCAAAATGTGTTGTCCACGCCTTTAACTCTTTATTAACCATACTATTTGCTCCTACACAGCTACCTCTATTAAATTTAGCAAATGGAATAATTAGAGAAGCAGACCCTATAATAGAATATGGAGATATAATTATATTGGATAATCTTCTTTTCACTTTTTTAGTCATCTTTGAGAATGGACCAACTATCAATGACTCATTTTGAATTTCATTTGTGCAATAAATTCTGACGTTGTCACTTAAATGAGCGTAATCACCAATATTTATATATTTATTTGATGTCCAAAATATACAATTTGGTGCAATTGAAACGTAATTACCTATAAACATTTTACCACTATTAATAATATTACACCTCGCATCTATCCTTACATTATTTCCTAGAATTAAATTTTTATTATTTAGGATTAAGACAGACTCGTGTACTAAACAATTCTTTCCACACTTAATACCATAATCTTTTAACTCTTTACTTTTAATATATCTGTTTGAAAAAACCACGCTAAAGGTATATATCTATAATTAGCAAATTCAACAAATTTTTCCAAATGAAAAAAAACGAAAAACTTAAAAGAGAGCTATTTTCTATTTCAAAAAAAAACGGTTTAAACTTAAAAAATATAAAAAAATTTGACTCGATTCAGCTAGCAGAACTTATGATTACGTTAGAAGGTTATTATAAAACAAGACTAAGCTATGAAGATTTAGTAAGTGTTGAAAAGATAATTAAAAAAATTTCTTAACAATGGAATTAATTTATAAGAATTTTTTGAAAGAAAAAAATAATAATTTTAATCTTGAATATTATTCAATCAGAAAAGATTTTTCATTTAAAAAAGAGCAATATAATAAAAAAGAATTCGTCAAAAAAGTTGAGAATATAATTTTAAATTTAGAAAAGTACTCCCATTTTAAAAAGTTTACGATAATTCTAGAAAATAATGTAGATATAATTTTTTTAATTTATTCACTTATGCTATTAGGGAAAAAAATTATAATAATAAATCCAGATGAATTAAAAGATGTAAAAAAAAATATTTTATCAAAAAATAAAGACTCAATTTTAATATCTAGAAAAATATTAAACGAATTTAAAAAAAAGCATTTGATTCTTCCAGTAAAAAAATTATTTCGGAAAAATAAAAATAAGATCAACCTATTAAAACATATAAAAAAAAAAAAAATTAGAAACATTTCTTTGTCCTATTGCTCTTCGGGAACTACAAGCTCTCCTAAATTGATCAATTTAACTGAATTAAATATGAGAAGTCAGTTAAATCAAATCAATGAGAGACTAAAAATAAAAAGTTTTAAAAATAAATTTCTCACTGCTATGCCTTGTACCCATATAAGTGCTTTTTTTTTTATTTTTTTAAATGGAATAATTTTCGATAAAAAATTAATTTTTTTAAATTATTTTAATCCTTTAAAATTCTTACAGTTATTATCGAGAGAGAAATTATCTTTAGTATATTTAAACCCAACTATGATCGAAATTTTAAATCAATATATCAGAAAATTTATAAACTTAAAAAAAACTACTATATTATGTGGCTCCGCTCCCCTTTCTAAAAATACTTTAGAAAAATTTATTCAAAAATCCAATTGCAAATTTATACATTTATACGGTCTTACCGAAACAACAAACACTGCTTGCGTTACTCCTCCGAATAGGAAAAAAGGTTTTTATAAAAATCTATATTTTGATGAAAATACACCAAGTATTGGCAAACCTCTTAAAGGTTGTGAAATCAAACTTCTTAGAAATAACAAAATTATATTAAATGAAAAAGAAATAGGTGAATTTATAATTAAAGGACCAAATGTAATAAGACCTCTAAAAAACTATAAAAATTATGGTTTCAATTTTAAAAAGGAATACTTAAAAACTGGAGATGTAGGTTTTTTCAAAAAAATAAAAAATGAAACATTTTTTTATATTACAGGTAGAAAAAAAGAGATGATTATAAAAAATGGTATAAATATTTATTTAAATGAGATTGACAGTTTTCTTAAAAGCAAGGGTTTGGCAAGAACAGTTGCAATTAAAAAAGCAAGTCGTTTTTCAGGTGAAGATTATATACTAGTGACGGATAGTCATAATGAGTTTAAAAAAAAATTTAAAATTATAATTTCTAAATTACCAAAATATATGCGGACTAATAAAATTATTTTAGTTCAAGAATTATTAAAAACTATATCTGGAAAACTTAAAAAAAATCTTATATCGGAAACTATAGTTAATATGAAAAATTTTTCTTTAAAAGAAAAAGATTTTTAAATCTTTTTTTTTGTTAATTGGACCAAAACTAAAGGTAAAAGGAAACCAATTATCCCTGACCACATTACAAAATCGCTAGCTTTGTTCATTTTGCCGTAAAGAAATAAACCGAAACATAAAACTAAAGTACCTAGAATTATATTAAACAATGCAGGCTCGTTAATTTTCTTTTCAAAACAAATGTTTATCAGAGGAAAGAAGTTTACTATTCTGGCTATACTCATTATACCGAATACCATCCAAATTGATATTCCTGATAAAAATAAAAAATACGCCCCTAATATCATTATTCCAGTAAATATTTTTACTTTAAAAATATTTGAATCTTTGTTTAAAAATTTATTATCTACAGATATTAAGTTACTACAGAAATTACAATAAGCATCTATTAGACTTGAAGAATGAAAGAAAACTAAAAGAATAAATAAAGATAACAAAGTTTTGCCTCCAAGAAGCTCTATAGACTTAACTACAGAAGTTTGAACATCTTTTAAAGAATTGTCGTATGAAACGTAAGATAAACTTGCTAAAGAAATTGACAATATTGTTATTCCAAACACTGCTGCTGCAACATAATAAGATTTGTGTTGGTTTGGATTTCTTCTAGAGTATGTTTTCATCCATAAAGAACCGTGACTAGTTGCACCCACAGTTAAACTAATTGCGGTAAAAATTCCAAAAGTTTTTAAAAAAGTAGGATCAAAAAAACTAGTTATGTTTTGCACTCCAGTTGCTGAACTAAAATTTAAATCGCTATTTGAAGGTAATAAAATGAATAAAATTGCAGCAAAAACTAACCACAAAATTCCTTGAACAGATCCTGAAAATATTGAAGTTTTAATTCCTCCAGATAAAGCTTGTATTAAGGTAAAAACTAAAACTGAAAATATTATAATATTTTGACTAATTCCGACCTCTGCTTCTAAACCAGAGTATATGTAAACTTTTTTGATTGCTATAAAAGTTAGCGTTAAAGCTGATAATGCTAAAATAATTAATTCTAATTGAAAAAAGTATGAAACTCTTTTACTGCAATTTTTTTTTACAAACTCTATTAAGCTGTTAGAGGTTTTATCTTTTTTTCTTGCTGCGGAAGCAATCATTCCCATCCAGACTAATGAAAGAATATTAGGTACAGTGAAGTATAATAAACCAATATAACCGAATTTATATGCTATTCCTGTCCCAAAAAAAATTGCAATTGCGAACATCCAGTGTGAAGCAGTAGCAAGTCCAAGTTCTAAAACTTTAGTATTACCATTATTTCTTACAAATCCGGATAAAGTTGAACTTAGTTTGTTATACCTCAAAGCAAGAAACATCGAAAATGCTCCGAGAAGTGCTAAATATGTAAATACAGAATTCATTTTTTCGTCACTTATTATTTAACTCTATTAATTTGTCAATACTAAATTTTCAAAAATGACCAAAATAACATTATTTGTAGTAAAAATCTGAGATTTTTATACTTATAATGTTTGTTTTAATGAATATTAACTAAAAAATTTTTTTCAGTGCATAAATCAAGCCAATCGAGCTATTAGTACTGGTCAGCTGCACGCATTACTGCGCTTCCACATCCAGCCTATCAACGTGGTG
>MDTB01113782.1_pt1 | contig 22298 bp, 10 predicted proteins | sample 811161 | NCBI WGS metagenome assembly MDTB01 (sample SAMN05326650, study PRJNA326480) | marine metagenome | isolation source: seawater | place: Mediterranean Sea | collected 2009 | reverse complement strand
GCATTGACGAAATAACATCTTCAACATCACTACCAATAGTATCTTCAACATACTGTATATCATAAGAAAAATGTGTCCTAAAATACTGGTATATAGGTTTTAAACGGAAAGCATCTACAACTTTACCCTTAGGTCTACCCATATGGGTAACTAAGACAACTTTAGCATCAGCCGCAATAAGATGATCAATAGTCGGAAATGATGAACGAATTCGAGTATCATCTGTAATAGTCAATCCATCCATTGGAACATTATAATCAACACGAACTAAAACAACTTTATTTTCTAAGTCTGTTTTATTTAAATGGCTAATCGATGCTAGTTTCAATTCTGTTATCGCCGTCATTTATGAAATCGCTTTAATAAGGTCTACAACACGTGCTGAATACCCAATTTCGTTATCGTACCAAGAAACTACCTTAACCATCTTCCCATTAACCATAGTAGATAATGAATCGAAAATTGATGAATGTGGATTACCAACAATATCACAAGAAACCAATGGATCTTCAGAATACTCTAATATTCCCTTCATACCATTACTAGCTGCTTCTTTCATTTTTTGATTAACTTCTTCTTTTGTGGTTTCTTTTTCAACTTCAACAACTAAGTCAACTACAGATCCGTCTGGAACAGGAACTCTCATTGCCATACCATCAAGCTTTCCAACCAATTCAGGAATAACTAAGCCAACCGCTTTTGCCGCGCCTGTTGTTGTTGGGATAATAGATTGACTTGCTGCACGAGCACGTCTTAAATCTTTATGCGGTAAATCAAGAATTTGTTGATCATTTGTAAATGCATGAACAGTAGTCATATACCCTTTCACTATACCAAAATTATCTTGTAAAACTTTAGCAATTGGAGCTAAACAGTTTGTTGTACAAGAAGCATTAGAATATGCATTTACATCATTAGTAATAACCTCAGAATTAACACCTAAAACAACAGTCGTAATTTTAGATTTTGCAGGTACAGTTAATACCACTTGCTTTGCTCCAGCATCAATATGATCAAGATAACCACCTTTCTCACTTCTATCAGTAGCAAAAATTCCTGTTGCCTCAACAGCAACATCAACTGCTAACTCACCCCAAGGACATTCCTTTGGATTTCGTATTGCATAAATTGGAATTGTTTTACCATTTACAACAATAGCGTCTTCTTTCGCTTCGATTGTTCCATTAAACTTCCCATGAACAGAATCATACTTTAACAAGTGTGCTAATGTTTTTGCATCCGTTAAATCATTTATTGCAACAATCTCAAGATCTGATTGTTCTAAAGCTAATTTAAAAACATTTCGTCCTATTCTTCCAAAACCATTTATGGCAACTTTTACTGTCATACAAAACCTCGCATCAAAAATATAAGAATAACTATATGAAATTAGCGCATTTGGGTCAAGTATTAACACAAAAAAAGCAAACTTAATTAAGTTCAAAAAAATTCTAAATAATTTATATACAAAACAAATATAATTAAGTAATATCTGTATCATAAAATAATCAATTAATAAAAAAAATATTAAAATTTCAAAATAAAACGATAAAAAACAAATGAAATATCAAAATAAAATCGTCCATTATAAAAATGAAACTAACTGACGCATTGAAAATGGTTAACATTGACCATGGCTACAATTTAAGGCACGCAAATGTAATAAATAATTTATTACGAAGTTCACTAACGATTAAAAATAATGATGAAATCTCTATCATAGTAGAAAAAATAAATACTAGAATAAACCTAATGCTCGAAACAGCACACATTTATGATGAAGACGATTTTAAAAATAACATCCAAACATTAATTTCAACTCAAAAGGTAGATATAATCCCCTACCTTTTTAATTACAGATTAACATTAGAATCACGTTTTTCAGCTGAAGAAATTAAACGGTTTAAATTATTATCAGAAACTAATCTGTTACCTCAGTAGTAAAAACTTTTAAACTCGTAACCATTATGTTTAAAAAAAAAAATAATGGGAAATAATATTTAAAGGAGATATTTATGAAATCAAATGAAATTAGGCCTGAAAGCCCACTAAATGAATCGAATAAAAAAACAAATTCAACAAAAAATGAAACTTCAGAAAAACTTGCACAAGCAAATCCTGTAAGACAAGCAAACCCTGGAAGAATTGAAATAAATAATCCTCGTTTAATTGATATCCATGATGAAGCATTAGTTTCAAGGGAACCTATTCAGATTATAAATCCAACTAGAGATTCGAATGATTATATCAAAAACAATGGCGAAATAATTAAACCCTCAATCGATAATAAAATCAAAATTAATAGTTCAGACCAAATGGAAATCTCAGGACATCAATCAATTGAAAGTCTAGAACTCACAACATCTACTCAAATTGTTGAAATTAAAGAAAATACAACGTTTAACGGCGATATAAACATAGTGCATGCAAACAAAGTAATTATCGGAGAAAATAGTATACTAAATGGCAATCTTGAGATAACACATTCTAAAATTTTAGAAATAAAAAAGGGAGCAAAAATAACAGGACATATTGAAATGACTCATTCAGACAATATAGTAATAGAAGATAATGTTATGATAGAGAGTCTCAAAATAACTCATTCTCACAATCTAAAAATAAAAGATGATGTCACAATAAAGAACCTCAAAATAACACACTCAAAAAATTATATTCAAAGTGACTCTGCTCAAATAAATAACTAAGCTAGGCAACACCACTAAAAATTAAAAAAACACTACATGATATAATAAGCATCATGTTATGTTTAAAGTCTATTACAATACGTCAGATTGAACCAAAACTAAAAAAGCCATTTAAAACAGCAAACGATACGATAGATATAAAAAAAACACTTTTATTAGAAAGTAATGCTGAAGATGTAAAGCTTTATTCAGAATGTGTTGCGCTACCATTTATCGGATATACATCAGAAAATATTGAAACAGCACGCCACTGTTTAGTTAAAAAATTAATTCCAAATATCCTAAACAAAGAATTTGATCATCCCAACGAAGTATCCGTATTTCTTGATACTATTATTAAAGATAACCAAATGGCGAAAGCAGCCATCGAAATGTTATATTGGCAATTGGCCTCAATCCAAGCTAAAAAGTCTCTGGCGCAATTTATTGGAGGAACACAAAAAAAAGTTGCCGTTGGACTCGCAATTGGAATTCAAGAAAACAACAACGATACACTTGAAAAAATAAAAGCAGCACTAGAAAAAGGTTATCAAAAAATAAAACTAAAATTCGGGCCAACAAGCAATTTAAATTTAATTCAAGCCATTCGAACTGAATTTGGAAATAACTGCAACCTCATGATAGACGCTAATCGATCATTTAATCCCAATGATATAGCCCTTCTTAAAACGCTAGATAGTTACAATTTAACAATGATCGAACAACCTTTTGATAAAAATAAATTCCAAGACCATGCCAACTTACAAAAACAACTCAACACATCAATTTGTCTTGATGAATCCATTGAATCATTAAAAGACGCACAACATATGATTAAAACAAATGCGGGAAGAATTATAAATATAAAACCAGGTCGAGTTGGTGGGTTTGCCACCGCCTTATCAATACACGATCTTTGCAAAAGAAATAATATTCCAGTTTGGTGCGGAGGAATGCTAGAGACTGGAATAGGAAGAGCCTACAACATTGCTCTAGCATCATTAGATAATTTCAACTTACCAGGCGATCTAGCACCAAGTGCACATTATTGGGAACAAGACCTCGTAATCCCTGAATGGGAAATGAATAAAGACGGTACCATTACCGTTCCGTTTAATAAAATAGGTTTAGGGGTAGAAATAAATGAAGAACTACTTAAAAAGCTTACAAAGGAAAAACTGACATTAATATGATTTTTAAAAAAAAATATTCAACATTACTATCGCCAAAGCTTGCAACACAACTCATTTCAATACGCCACAAAATTCATCAATATCCTGAGCTATCACTAGAAGAAATTAAAACAACAGCCTTAATAAAAGCCGAATGCTCCAAACTCAATTGTGCATACATCAAAGATTTATCTCCTACAGGCTTAATCGGCTGTATTAAAGGCAGTAACCCAACGCTAAAACCAATAGCATTACGAGCAGATATGGATGCCCTTCCGATTCAAGAAGAAACAACTCTTAAATATAAATCAACTATAGCTGGGAAAATGCATGCATGCGGACACGATATGCATAGCGCCTGGCTTTTAGCTACGCTTCATTTACTGAATAAATATCAACCCAAACAAGATGTGATATTCATTTTTCAACCAGCAGAAGAGATAAGCGTAGGAGCAAACATTGTCTTAAAAACAAACTATCTTCAAAACGTAACAGAAATTTATGGAGGACATGTAGATTTAAATTATCAAGTCGGCGAATTTGTCATTCATGATGGATATATCTCTGCAACAAGCACTATCTATAACCTTAAACTTACAGGAAAAAGCAGTCATATTGCTCGTCCTGAAGAAGGTCAGTCACCACTACCTGCCTTAGCTGAAATAATTCCAATGTTAACTACGTTAACTGAAAAAGCACCTCATTCTACTGAACCAATTATTTTAGGGTTAGGAACGATTCATGCAGGGACAGCAAATAATATTTCGCCTGAATCTGTAACAGTTGAAGGATCCATCAGAAGTTTAAGTGAAGAAAACAAAAACTACATCATAAACGAATTTAAAAAACATGCCAAAGCAATAGGAAAAAACCATAACTTGCAGGTAGAGCTAAACTTTACTTCATCTAGTCCTGCAATTTTAAATAATCAAAAAACAAATAAAAAAGTCAAAGAATGCTTAACAAAAGAATTTGGAAAAAAATCATGTGTGGCATTAAAAAGACCTAATCTAGCAGGAGAAGATTTTGGATACTACGCACAACAAATCCCAGCAACATTTATTCGAATTGGAGCCCGTAATAAAAACGGATTAATTATTCCAGCCCACAACCCAAAATTCACACTAGATGATGATACGCTATTCGCAGCCGCATTAGCATTTTTTGCGATAGCGAAATAAATTAAATAGTACTTAAAGAATCTAATAGTTCATAAAGACGTGTCACAGTAGGTCTAGATTTAACCATAGTAACTGAAAATGCACGTTTTAAAGCCGTCTTACGATCATTATTAAAACTATGAATAAGAGCAGCAGCTTTCTTAAAAGAGTGTAACGAATTTTCTAATTCAAAACGGTCATCATATTTTTTAATACAAACCTTAATATAATCAAATAAGCTTTTATAATGATAAATAGGTTGTACCAATAGCACTTTAATAAAATACCATTCAGCTTCTTTTATACTATCAATCAGTTGAATAAAATTATTAGCGTTAAAGCCATGCTTATAATCAAACAAATATCCTACAAATAACTGAATTTTGACAATCGAAAGCAATGTTGATCTTTTATCATTTAAAATAGAATGAATAGCCGAAAGATATTTTTTATTTTTTTGAATTGCAAATGAAGGAACTTCTAATTTAAACCCAGAGTGGAATTCTCTTACCAGTTTATGATTATAATTAAGAACATTTTCTAATTTTAAATAATCAAACAATTTAGTTAAATCGGTTTCTTTTACAAAAGAATCCGTAAAATCTTCAGGTTGAATATAGATACCAAATTTATTTAACCATTTTTGAATCAATGTATATGAGACATCACCTTCATTAAATTGAACAAAAGAATTAAAAAGTTCTTTAAAAAGACCCGTATATTTTAAGCTCAAAAGCGACATAACCTCGCCTTTCTCAAACAAATTTAAAAACTCTATACATAAATCAATATCAATAAACATATTCTTAAAATATCCAAATTCACCAGATAATCGTCGCATTAATACAACCGTTTGAATAAGTTCAAAGCGTGATAAAACTTTTTCCTGATTTAGCTCATTAAAAAAGTGTTGAAAGTAGTTTTTAGCCTCAACCATTAAATAGTCAGGGTCTTCCATTAATTTAAAATAATAACCAGATCCATGATCTAGAAAAGATAAATATAAAGTAGCAATATTGGTAACAGACTGAAGATCAGTCAAATGATTAAGTAAACAAACGTCATCGTCATCAATATGGTTTTCCTTTGCTAACCACTCTCTAAATTGGGCTGAGTAATCAATTTTTGTCCAAAAACTCTCCTCAATAAAACCGACCTTTTTTGAAGGAATCATATAATTTAAAAGAGTTAAAAACCGCGGATCATAATCATTATTTTGAATAAACGCAGAATTAGAAAATTGATCAAAAAGATTCTGAACATAAAGCTCATAAATAGCTTGATCAAAAACAGACATCATGCGATATGAAAATAAAATTTGAAATAAAGTAAACCCTTCATCTTGTAATTTATTACTTACCTCTTCAAGCTGAGTTAAAACCGATTTACTTTCATTTAAAACGTTATACCATTTAATTTCCATTTGGAGTTTACAACGATATAATTGATGAAAATCAAAAAAATCATATTGGCCTAAATCAGAATAAGTTTCGCTAAGAAGCTGTAAAAAGTCTTCAGGAAAATGAAAAAAGAAGAACAATAAAATTTCTAAATGAGCAACTAAATTATTATGGTTTACTGAAATCAACCAATTAGATTTATATTCTGACATCAAGGAATTTAATATTAAATAAATCCATTTTTTTGCATAACCAAAAGATTCTTCTTCCTTTTGAAAAAGCAACATGCCATAACAAAACATTTCTCTAGATTTAACACTTAACAATGGATCTAATAAAAATTGAACAATCAACTGATCTGAGAGAAGAGAAAATTGGTTATAAATTAATTGCAACGATTTACTTTCCAAAGGAATATAAAACATAAGTTCGTTAAGCAAAATTTTATAAAATGATGAATCTTTATAAAAACGAAAAATGATATTGATTAATGAAACAGAATTAGTAAAAACATATCCCCCAACAGATCTATTAGACAATAAATCATCATCATTTTTGTTAACAATAAGTTCAGGAACAACTTCGACTAATAATTTCAAAACCAACTGTCGTTGTTCAACTTTCTGACTAATAATTTTATAGCAATCTACATAAAATAATTCTTCTTTTTCCGTCCAAGACTCGCTCATTAAAAACTGTTTAAATTTTTCTTTTTCAATCGGATAAAATAATTCTTTAAAAATAAACCCTTGCCCATCAATTAAACCTGCTTTAGCTAATAACTTCATAAAGTCTAAAATGTTATCTTCAGGCAACTCAATAAAATTAAAATCAGAAACATTTAATCGATAGAGTTCAAAAATCTCATTGAAAAACCAAGAAAAAGGTTTTTTTTGAGGAATAAAAAAATGTTGTAATAAGCGAAAAAATAAGCGTAAAAAAGACTCTTCTTTTAACTGAATAGCTTGTTTAATAAGTAGAATAAAAGGGTTACTTTGTTGCTGTAATAAAACCGTCTCTTCTACTTTTTCATGAACAAAATAATCATCATATAATAAAGTAAAAAAGTAATCTAAGACCATGTTATGACTTTCATGAATTTGAGCAAATTCAAATAAACGTTTACTTTTTGTTTGAATCAACTCATTAATAAAATGTTTCATAAACAAATGAACTGGATCTGAAGCAAAATTCATTTTAGATAAGAAAAGATGTGAATCTTGAAAAGATAAATAAGTAGCCCATAATTTAAAAAATAGATGATGATGTCTTATAGGTTGAAAAAAAGAATCTAAATGATCGAGACTTAACTTTGAAATCAGTACGTTAAATAGACTTAAGAAAGAATGATCATCAAGCACAGTAATATCAAATAAATGTACCCAGGATGATGCGTTTGAAGAATCAAAACAATCTACTACTTTTTCTTTTAACCATCTCAGTAATAACTGTTTCGAATACCCTTTTTCAATTAAAAATGCCGTTACTGCCAATAACTTGTCTAATTGGCTTACACTTACAGCTTCTATTGGAGCTGAAACAATATAATGTACTAATCCATCTAAAGTATCATTTAAAATAATAGAATCAAGTGATTTAGTAACATTAGAAAATAACACGTCATATAAGCTATTTTCAGTTTGCCAACCATTTATAAATTCAAAAAATAAATTTAAATCCCAAATAGCATGCTGATAATGAAAAAAAACATAAATTTCTTGTCTACCTAAAGAGGTTCTACTTGAAGCTTCTATTTTTTTATAAACATACTCTTTTTGATATAAATCTATCTCTTTATTCGATGAAAATGAGACTAAAAAAGATAAAAAGTTAAAAGATGAATCGTTAGGAACCTCTTTAGAAAATAAATTTGTAACAACCTTGTTTAATAACGGATCCAAATCAATAACATTTTGTAAAGGCCCTCCAATTAAAATAAGAAAGTCTTTACTAAACTCTTCTTTACTATAAGACGAATTAAATTCACCCAAAATAGATTTTGTCACTACTGACTGGAAAAGAGATTTAAGCTCAATTTTTTGATCTTCTAATAATAAATCTTGGACATAATGAAAAGCAAAAATTAACGACTCAAAATAATTAAACTGAAACACAGTTTTCTCAATTTGATGATATAAGGTGTAATCACTTTGAAAGTTTCCGTATGCCATTGCATGTCTTAGAGCAATAGCAAAACGCTTATTCAATAAAATATATTTAAACAAATGGGCATTATTAACTGCTAAATCTAATAAGTATGTTGATTCTTTATGATCTGATAACGCATTAGCTAAATCCGTTTGATAATTTCTTGAAATCAAACTAGGTAAAAAGTTAAAGTTTTGTAAAATATCGATATGTTCATCAAATTTTAAATGCGATGTATAACAAATCTCAGAGTATGAAACATAATGTGAAACACCATATTGATTAAATGATTCCAATAGTTCCGAATCTAATTTGTGAAGAAGTGGGCGAATATGTAAATTCAATTGAACAAGTCTATGATGTAATCCTAACTCTAAAAATAGCTGAACAATTAAGGTCAATGTTTTTTCTTTTTTGAGATGATATTTTTTTTCTATATATTGTAAAACTGAATAAAAACTAAACTCTTCTAAATAAGATAAAAATAATAATAAATAATATCTATCGCGAGCAAATGCATCCTCAAACTCATAAACAACATTAAATAATCGTTCAGAAAAAGTATCTATAAAATAATTAACCTTATCAAATAAAAACATAAACTGGTTTGTAACAAAACAAAACTTTATGAAATCAGACAAGTTTTTCTGTGTGATTAACGACAAATAATGATCGTTTAAAGTTCCTAAAAAATAAATAACGCTTACTGACGTATCCTTTATAAAATAACTAAATTCTTTCTTATTTAATTTCCGCTGTAAATAAAATTTTATTGCAGAATGATTTATCCATTCAAAAACCAAACTATTATTTAAATGATGTGTATATAGATTTGGTCTTAATAAAAACTCAACAAATAATGAAATCAAATCATATTTCGAATTCAAAATAATTTCCCAAAATAATTTGGGTTGATTCAAATATAATATTGTTAAGATAGGTCCAATATAAGGTGATGTATTAACAAATAACTTTGCAAAACAATGTGAAACAGACTCAATATCAGTAGCTTTAATTTTAGCATTCTTGTTAACAAAATAATCGAATCTAATATCCTGAGTATATTCCGCTAATTCACCAAACATAGCTTCAGAAGCCATATCTGGATAAAATAATTTAAATAAACAAAAGACATATTCATGTTGCTGCCCAAGCTCTAAAAAAGACTCTTTTTTTATAAATTTAAATAAATTATTATCGTCAAAAATAAACACACATAACCCAATATCTGTTAAAAGAAGATCCAGAATAAATTCTTTAGAAGAAGCTAAATGAAACAATTCAATAAAAGTATTTGGTGAGTAATTATATTCTATAGCCTTATAAAAGAAAGTCGTTAACTCATTTCCTTTAAAGTTTTCTAAAACTAAAAATTCTTGAGCTAAATAAAATAAAATCTGATCTTTTCTACCACTTTTATCATGGGCAAATAAAGAAATTAACCGTGTTAATACAAACAAATCTTTATTAAAGTGAGGTAATATTTCAGAAAGCATTTCTCGATAATCAAAATGCTCTATAATAAGTGTTGTCATCGATGCTTGCTGGGCATTATGTGATTCAACTGAATAATTAAATCTCAAATAATCATGAAGCCAAGCTTGAATAAAATAAAACATCGAACGATCAAGAACCGCTATTAAAGATTCTTCAACTTGCGGATGACGTTTAACAGATTGTAGGTGTTGACACAATAACTCTAAACTAAAAAATAATGTTTCCCTTCTTTCAGCTAATGTAAGATTTTTAAAAGTTGGGTCCTTTTCATTCGCCACAAAAAAAGATAACAAATAAAATGACTTTTGAACCAAATAAATAATATCTAGTCCGCTAACAAAATCATTTAATAATTGCTTTGCTAAACTTTCAACTTGATATAAATCACTTACTCGACCATTAGCAATAGTTAAATTAAACGATAAAAGCGTATCAATTAAATGATATGTTTTACTTGCAACAACACCGTTATTTATAGATAACCCCTTTTCAATAACATTATCAATAATACTAAGCATAAGTTCTTGTTGTTTTGAGTCTGTAATTAGGTGGCCACTTTGATATAAAGAAAGCAATTGTTGTTTTAGAAATATCGAAGATAGCGCTAAGAAATCAAAAAACTGGTATTGCTCGTCCACAGTAGACTCAAAATAAAATAAATGAATAAAATGATTAAATTGATCATTCACAAAAAAATCTTTAATAAATTCACGCAATAATCTAGAGTTTTTCCACTCTAAAAACGAAAATGATGTCGAAAAAATAGTATTAAGTAAATAGACCAGTAAAGATTGATGTTCTTTAGATTCAGAATCCCTTAACCTAACTAACAACAATCCAACAAATTTATAAAGAAGCATCATCGAAAAAGATTTAAGATATAAGATACAAAAATTGTTTTTCTTAATCGCTTCACACTGAGAATAAAAGTCGTCATCATTTAAATAGAGCAAATCATTGTAAGATAGCTTTAACCAAGTTAAAAAGTGCTGTACTGTTTCAAAGTCATTTAACAAAGGATCGATTAATTGATTTTGATCTGAAAGATTAAGATATTCTTGCTTTAGCCAAATAAAAAAATCATGGTCAAGCTCAATCAAACAAAAACTAAATAGTTTTTTAGTTAATTCAACTAATTCAAAAACCAAACTTTCTTTAATAGAATCTTGTCTTTGAAAAGACTGATATAATAAATCCAATAATTTCTTTAACGCCTGTTTTAATTCTAATAGATCAACTTTTTCGCGTTCATCTAAAGATGAAATAAAATCCAAACTACTACCCAACAATGATAGAATAAATTTTAAATTTGATTGCCTTTCAGGGTTATTTTTTATGTCTTCAATACTTAATAACAAAAAGTAAATTACATAGTCAGAACGACGCGATAACATAACAGTTGGAATAATATAGTTCGTAAATATATTAACATTTAAATCATTAAATAAGATTGGTTTTTTATGAAAAGGAATAAACAATAATACATCCACACTGAACCACTTAGAAAAAGAATCAAAATAAGCAAACGAAATTAAAAATATCCATTGATATAGTAAAATTTGTTGCTGTAATGAAATATGCTGGGACCCAATTACAATGGCTCTAAACTTTTCTATTCGTTTAATACAATTTTGATCGCCTTCTTCTGCATAGTTCAAAATAACGGTTAATTCATTGGCTAAAGATTCATTCAATAGCAATAATGTAGTATCAAGTTTTTCAGTAAGAACAGTTCGAACTTTAATCTGAAATTCTAATTTATCTAAAGATGTTTTATCAAATAAAAACTCTTGTGACTTTTGAAGAATAATCAAAATAAAATAACTTAAATCAGCAATAACATCATGATTCATTAATTTTGAAGGCAATTTCAAATCGATTTTTAAGATATCAGAAAAACCAACCGAATCACTAATTTTCATTGCCAAATATTTTGTGTAAGAATGACCTTGTGTCATCAGTTCTTTAATTTTTAACTGAAGAGCTGCATATAGTTTCGGGTCAATATGTTCTTTACTAAATGTAGTAAGAAAAAGGTCTAAAAAATTATGATTCGTAACAACATAAGAAGAAAAAAATGAAAAATATTTTTCAAACAAATCGGTATTAAGCTCGGCTAAACGAAATAAATTTTTAACAAAAACTGCATACCCAAGTTGTTCAATAATATGCATTACAACATAATCATTTTCAGTCACTGCGATATTGATAAAATCTTCAAAAAACCGATTTAAATACGTTACCAAAATAGCTGAATACAAAATAGTGTCATCTGAATCGATTAAATCAATTAAAACCAAATGTTCACGTAGATTATCTAAATGTACAGTAAAATAAATCGAGTACGGTGATAAACCTGAATGATCAAGCTGATATTCCAGCGATTTTAAATACAAAACTTTTAATAAATCCTCATTATGAGAAACTAAAGATTCCGTATTTTTTTCAATTAAATATACTAATAAATCAAATATAAATTTTTCTTTTTGATGTGTTTTATAATAACTCAATAACTGATGCAGTAATGGAGAATAATAAAGTTCATTTGCAGACCAATCCATTAATAACAAACGCCAACATTTCTCTGGCATAGAAAAAAGTGTTTGACGTGAAGTCGTCTTCCAATAATTTATAAAAAATATACTATTCCACCAATCGTTAGAATCTTTAAAAGAAGGATGAAATTGTTCATGTTTAATGATATCGACAGAAGACGAAATTAATTCCCTAGTAAGTTTAGAAGATGATAATTCTGCCATTCCTGCACAAAGTTCATTAATAGATTTAGGCGGTAAACAAAGACAGAATAACTGAAGTAACAACGAAGAAAAAGATGTTTTAAATCGTTGATCAATATCTTTTTGTAATGCAAATAATGTTCGTCTTTGAAATAAGTAGGCATCCATTTTAAAGTGAAACAACAATAACATACCTAATAATGTAAAAACTGTTTCAAGAGATAATAATAAATAAACAACCCTTTCTTTTTGAGCTTCAGTGATGGTCATACTATTGTCTTGAAGTTCTAATAAGGAACTATCAAAAGAATTAATTATTGGAACAAGTTCATCAAGTGTAGATGCCATATGTCTTATAGTAGAGTCAGCCATGTCATGCCATGCAAACCGTTCAAACGCTTCAAAAATAAATCGTTCAGATATCGAACGGTACTCACCATTATGAATAGTATATGACGTTACTAAATAACGAAGTAATACATCAAAAAAAGTGCTCTTAAAATGAAGTGTTTCCTCCTGAAAAAAATCATAAAGCTTAATTACATCTCGATAAAGCTCAATACTTTCTTGATTCGAAGATTTTGACTCGATAAAATTAGCTAAATCTTTAGACGTTTGGACTATCCCTTTTGCTGTTTCAAACAAAGAACTTAAAAAGCCTTCACTATATGAAAAATCATTTAATAATCGGTATAACTGATCTAAAAAATAATGGCGTTGTTTATCCGATAACTTTTTTTGTTCTGACTTTTCAATAATAAATAACAAGACATGTGTTTTATATAATTGTGAATGGATAAATAAATTATTAATATCATTTAATAATTTAAATAAAAGTTTAAATTGTTCTAAGACTAATGGTATAAAAATACTAATATCTTTTTTCAAAAGATCAGTATTTTTAAAATACTTAATCCGATAAACATCATTAATCTCTTTAAATAACTTTGTTACCAACTTGTAAAGGTTATCAAAATCTTTAAGATTAAAATGAAAATCCTTTTGAAGCGTTAATAAAATCGACTCAAATAAAAAACTAAGCTGCGTATCCGCAAAATAGTCATGTTTTTTTAGTAATAATTGTATTGATTTAACATTATCTTGAAGTTGACTTAAGTAGCAATCAGTCAAAGGCTTAATATCATGTTGAGCAATTTTTTGATATGAAATAATAGGTGAAGTTAATATATGTTTTTTAAATGTTGGGCTAAAGTAAAAAGAAAAATCAATATTATTTATTTTATCTTCTTTGACTTTTTTTGATTGAAAAGAAGATATAACTTTCTTTATAAAGGGTTGTTTTTCTTCAATTTCTGGAACAACTTTTAAAAGTTTTATTAATGGATAAACATCTTTTTCATAAGGATTTAACGTTAAGCGATCTGTATCAATAAAATAAGAATTATCTCTACCCTCAAAAAAATGTTGCAAATAAAGTTTATGACTAGATTGAAGAGAATTTAAGTTAAAACCAACACGTGAAAATAGCTGTGTATATAACAACGTTTCAAAACAAGATTCACTATTTTTCATATAAACTTACCATATCTAAAATTAAAAAAAGAAACAAGCTGTTCAATAACTTCAGTATCATTTGTAAGATCAACCCCATCAAATAAATCTTCTTTACTTTTCAAAGTGACTGAAATAAAGTTTGGATTTGAAAATGTAGTTATATTATTAAATTCAAAATGCGGCAATCGAACAAAATAACAATGAATATCGGACCGAATAAAATCTAAAACTTCAGAATAAATATGAAGAGCGTCCTGACCAGATTGCGATGCAAAACCTTTATTCAAAAAACTAATTACAGGTCGATCTGTTTTAAGTAAAGTATGTAGTGTTTCAATTTGCTTATCTAAAGCATTATCACGATACCCAAAAGAATAGATAAAATGTCCCATCGAAAAAAAACGTATTATCATGTTTAAAGGAAACCCTTTAAGACTATCTTGTACCGGAATATGAACTTTAGATTTGAACAAGGTTAATAAAAATGGACTAATTAAATTTGATGAACGATTAGTAAAAATAAGTGTTGGCTTCGGAAACGATTTAGGAATAGGATAAATTTCAACCGGAATAACACGTTCATCTTTAAAAAAAGAAGTAAAAAAACGCTTTTGATAGTTATATAGTAAAGCGTAGCTTTTTTTTCGAAAGATACTATAAACTAAAATATAAAAACAATATTCAATAAACTGTAATGGAAACCATAAAGTTTTAAGCAAATAAAAAAAAAATCGGCCTGTTCTGTTCTTTAAAACCAAAGCCCCTTCTATTCTAAATCGGTTCGCTCTATCTTTATAGCGTTGTTCTTCTGGATACTGTTCCGCCATTAATAAGTCGTACCCTTCTTTGAAGAATCATGTAAATCTTTAAGGTCACCTTCTCGTTTCTTTAAAGCTTCGGTATCAACTTTTTTAGTTTTAATTTTTTTAGAAACTCGCCTTACTTTAGGTTTAAATTTATTAAAAAACTTCACAATATTTTCAATTAATGGGGTAGCCGTTTTTTTATCTGACACAGAAATTTTAGGTTGTTCACTAACAGGCTCTTTCTTCGGTTCACTTTTACTTTTAACAGCATAAACTTTTTTAGGTTTCACTTTAATTGGCTTTGGCTTACGAGTATTCTTTTTGGGTTTAAGAACGTTTGCTGAAACATGATCAACCAATTCAGGTTCAGTTTTTTTCAAAGAATCAACTTTAGTTGATTTAACGGGTTCAGCTTTTTTAGCCTCTTCATCTTTAACTTCTTCTTGGCGTTGACGAATAAAATCTTGTTTTAATTTACTAATAGCTTTTTTTTGATCATCTGACCGTTTAGGTAAATTTTTAAAAACAGCTAAATCTGCCATAAGTTGAGAAAAGACATCATCTGCAAATTCTTTAAAATAAGCTTCGACTTTTTGTGGTGAATCGGGGCCTGAAAGCAATTCTTCAAACTTTTTATTATCTAAACTATATTTTTCTAAAAACTCACGTTCTTTATTGTTCATTGTTATCAATTGAATCCTGAAGTTTATCTTCAATGTCTTTTATTTTATTAGCTAAGTCTTTTCGATTATCATTAATTTTTTTATAAAGGGTGTCGAGACGTCTTTCAGATGCCGCAATTTCCTCGAGACGACGTTTATGTTGCATCTTTTTTTGAGATGCCAAACTTAAATCTCGAATCACTAAATAAATAGTAGGAATACTAATGATAATAACCAGTACAATATTTTCTACTATAAAATTTAAAACAATGTCCATAATTATAGTTTAAATGAAATTTTATAACTGTTCAAAAGCATATTTAAGGTTTTTAACATCTTTATGATCTAAATTATCTTTAAAGTCATTAAACAATTTACAATAAAAATTACGTTGTTTTTGATTTGAAATAGTTTCGAATTTAGATAACTTTTCCAAACAAATCCGTATAATAAATTCAGGTAACTGCTCAAACAACTTTATTCTCCAGTCCAATCCATTAATAGAACCCATCGAAAGCAAAAATTGGTCAATAACAGGGTTAACATAGTCTATGTAATCATCTTTAATAAAAACAAATAATTGAATCAGATTGTAAAATTTAACATAAATGAAAAAATCATGTTTTGAAGACAACGTTAGCTTCATATCGCGTATCATTACGATAAATTCTCTCACAAAAATTGTTAAATCTTGTATTTGGTACTTATTGATAAGTACTTGAGCATAAGATTTACAATCTTCCACAGACTGATCATCATTAATAATTAAATCGGTTAATAAAGAAACATCTTTAATAATATCTGAAATAGCAACTTTAGGTTGATCGATAATAATCCCTTCAACTATATCAATACTTGGGTTAATAAAATCTGTAAATTCTTTATATACAAGTGTATTTTTTTCATAAAGAAATTCTAAAAAAACTTTTTTTTCTTCATCATTAAATTTTTCAAAATTATATTTGATATCATTTAAATCCGTTAAAATACTCAAAAGTAAATATTTTTCATCATCTTTAAATTGGTCTAAAATTTGATTCTGATTAACTTGTGATAATGCTGAAAATAAACTACTTGATAAAGCATCTTGTTTTGACGATTTTAACATAACAACAACAGCATCGATTGAAACCTGATCAGATAAAACAATATTCTTTTTATTTTTCAAAAAAATACGTTCTAAAAAATCAGCAGCAAAAAGAATTTGCTCTTGGGATAAATTATCTAAAATAGATCTATCGATATTCATAATCCTATTATACAAAAAAGACTACACAAACAATACCATTTATTCATACTAGTGCTAAATATAATCCGGAAACTCATCATCATCAATTTCAGGTTCAATATAAGTTGGGTCAACTCGTGTTCTAGGTTTAATTTTAATTTTTAGACCTTCTTCTTCTTTCCAATGTTCTTTATCAAATCGAACACCCTTACTAATTTGCTTTTGAGGAAAGTTATTTGATATAGCATATTCCATCGCTTTAACAACATTATCAACCTTATCTTTTCGTGATTTAGCTTTTTTTATATTATCAAAGAATTCGGAAAATTTCTTTTTAGATTCATCATCAATATCACTAGTTTTCCAAAGTTGAATAAGTTGTTGTTCTTTTACAGATTGTGGCAAATCTATAAAATTAAATTCAAGATTCATTTGATTATCTTTAAACTCAACACCATGTGTTTCAAGCGTTCGAATAATCCCATTTAACGTATGGTTAGGACAAAAAAGATTTAATGACATCATTAACGAAAACAATAATTGAGAAATAGGAATATTTTCCATTGCTGCCTTATTTACAATAGATTGAAGAAGATGAGAATATAAAGACTCAACTTTATTATTTGGGTCTTTATCCATAACAGAAGCGAGATTAAAAAATTCAAATAAACCAAGTTGATTGCCATTTTGATTATTTTCTCGCATAAATGAAACAATATTATCCCATGTAGCATTTTCTTTAGAAACAAACTTTTGAGTAAAAGATAACCGTAACGCATCAAGTTTTGCATCAGTATCTGGAATCGGAGTTAAGCCAAAGTCTTTTATGTTATGACCATTTAAAATAGTATTAGCCCCCTTCTTACCATAAAGTTCTTTATACTGAGAAAAGATTTCATCTCTAATATACTCGACCTGTTTCGGCGAAAGAGACGATTTTTTAGTTGAAAAAAAGCGGTTACCTAATAATAATTGACGATCTAAATACTGTTTAACCAGCTCTATAACCTGTTGATATTCTCTAGAAATGATAGCACCTGGAATATATTCATTATTTTTTTGTGAAACTTTTTCGACTAAATCCCTTAATTTAGGACTAATAATTTGCTCTTTTTTATCTCTAATATTCTCAGGATTAATATTGTAAATACAAAAAGATTGAACTATATGTTGTCTTGCAATATCCGACAAATGTGGGTTTAGTAATAATGACGCTAATTTGTCTGTACTTAAAGACCTAATTCCAATCATTAAATTTGTTCGTATCGTGGCTAAATTCTCATCCGAAACTTGTTGGCCTAACCCTTTAGAATGAAAACAATCCGTCAATAAATCAGCGGTTTGATTCATCATTGAATCAGAATACCAATAGTCAATTTGATTTACATTTAAAGCTCTCTTATCAAAATCAACCGTACGTAGATCCCCTGATAAAAGTTTTTCAGCGCGACGCTCACTATCACTTCCTTTAACTGTTGTTAAAATAGGTTCCTTATAATTTTTAGGCAATAAAATGTCACCTCTTGAATCAATAATCATTTGCTTCATAAAATCTAATTGATTAGGTGTTTGAACAGAGAAAGAGCGACTTAAGTTATGGACCGCTCTTTGTATTTCTTCTTCAGAAATAGCTGACAGACTAGGATCTTTTTTAAAGTGTCTTTGTATTGCTTTTGAAATTTTATTTATTTTTTCAACATGCTGTTTTTGAGTAAATTGATCCAATCCAGAATATTTTGGTAAATTTAATTCACCATTTCTCAAATATCCACGTTGCTTTAAAAAAGTTAATAACGGGTTATGATACTCTTCACCTAAGTAACCATCAAAAGCAATTTTATATGACTCTAATTCTTTTTGAAACTGTTCATTAATTTTGTTTAAAATATCAGTTAGTTCTTTATCTTGATTTTTCATATCATCTAAATTTTTCTCTTTAAATGTATCAATATCTACAGACCTCATAACTTCTGACCTATCATTAATAATGCCATCATCTAATAAAGTTGATTTTAAATTAGGCTGAGACGCTAATAAAGTAGCCAATTCAGTATCCATTTTCGAATCCACTTTTGATATCGTCTTATTTTTTACAATATCCTGAATAGCAAAAAAGATCTGACTTTTATACGATTCTAATCTTGGAAAAACACTAAATTTACTAACTTCACTAGGAAAATTTTCCGTTACAACAAAGTCCAATGTCATCCAATCTTTTTTAGTAAAAAAACTAAGTAAATCCGCAATATCAGATTGATTAATATTAATGTTATCTTGAATCAATTTCGAATGTAATAGCTCGACAGAAATTAGAACCCCTTTTGTTTCCATATTAAACACATTCATTAGATCTTTAACATCTGTACGAGCATCATAAGATACATTCGAAATCATATTAGTATAAAATTTACGTAAAGCAATTTTATCATCTTCTTTTTCTAAAAAGGGATTAGTTAAAGCAGACCTAATAAAAGATTTAACACTCTTATAATAATGTTCAGCTCGTTTACCAGATTCTTTACCTGTAATTATCGACCTAAACATATCAGAAAAGCCATTTTCTAATGACTTTGAAATAATACCTGATCGGCTAGACGTCAGTTTGGGTATTAACATAGTTAACATACTACCCTGGTTATGAATAATTTCTTTTTCAAGTAATTTTTTAAAATCTCGATTTAAATTAATATCAGAATATTTGACATTAGAGTAATGTTTGTCAAATGCAGTAAGAAGTTCAACCAAAATAAAATCATCATTTGTTGACAATGTCTTTTCATCAATTTTAGATTTAAAATCTTCAATTGACTTTTTAACAAAATTTAAATCTTTCTTAATCGTTTCAGTAGTAGGTTTACTTGCAAAAATATTTTTAAAAATATTTTTCCGAGTCACCATAGTTAAATCTTTAAATCGTTGAGAAAAGAAATATGTTGAAGGAGAATAACTTCTTGAAATAAAAGGTTTAGACTTATGCGAAAAGTGCTGCTGATCAACTAACCTTTTAATAATGACATCAACACTTGTTTTATCGTTAACTAATGATGATCGCGTAATTGATTTCAAAGCAATTTGATTAGTAGTAAGCCATTCTATAGCCTTCAAATCAACAAAATATTTTACACGATTTAAATGTTTTTCTTTTAATAATTCATTCAATGGCTTTGATTTCATGTTCTCATAATCAGCCTCATCAATTTCTGTTTGTTTGCCTTCACTAGCACGTTTTTTTAATACCGACCTAAATCGAGCAAAAAATGTTTCTATTTCACCTTCTTTTCTATCAGATAAATTTGCTACATTAATCACATGATCAATAATAGTCGGCCCTTCATGATGACTTTGAGGGACTGTCATTAAAACAGCAAGAATTTTATCAAGTTTTTTGGAATCATTAATATTATCTTGAATTTGTCGACTTAAATTTTCTAAAAAATCAACCGCAAGATCAGGAGATTGCGTAATGTAGGCAATATTATTTTGCATATAAGTTAATAAAACGTCAATATTATTATCAAAGTTAAACTTTTTCACATAATCCTTCGTAATAATCTCATTTCTAACATAATTTAATTTAGCACGCTGATCTATAGGCACTTTTTTTGATAACCTATCTAATAATTCAAATTTTTCATGGATATCATCATCAGTCGTTTCTAAATACGTTAAAGTTAATGAAATCATTTGATCAAAATCAGGAGTATCTTTAAATGAAAAATCAATTTTTTTATCAATAAATTCTTTAACTTCTTTGATATGGGCATTTAGATAATCAAGTTTTAATTTCTTAATATCAGCTAAAGGTTTTTTAAGAGAAGCTCGTTTAAAAGTACCCATATTTAAATTTGCCAAAATCACATTTTCTTTTTTATTAACTTTTTTTAAATCCTCAGAGTTTTCAATCTTATTAATTTTTAATGCCTTACCTAAAGCCAAGGTGACATCTTCTTTCTGTTCAACTTTTATTGGTTTAAAAACAGTTGATACAAAGTCATCATCAAGTGTTTTAAAAAATCCCAAAAGTTCTTTATTAAGTTTAAATGAACCTTCTCTGACCTTTGTCTTAATAGATTCAAAAACAGAACTTGAATTATCTTCAAGATATTTTTTAAATCCTTCAGCTCCTTCTTTAACAAATAACTCTAAATCTTCCTGTGTTTCAGGATCTTTAAAAACAGTTTTTCTAGAAGTTGGATTAAAAGTAAAAGGAGTATCATCCAAAATGACCATAGCCGATTGAAGTAAGTTAATATGACCTAGTGCCATAAAAGGTCTATTTTTTAAAGTTTCATCAATATTTTGAGAAATAGCAAACGTTTCTTCTACTAAAAACTGAAATTTTGCTAACTCAAATTGTTTTTCATCCAGTTTTTTATCTTTATATCGTTCTTTAACCTCTTCATTAAGATAATCATCATCTTGTAATTGAACTAATTTCTGATGTAAAGAATGTAATTCAGGGTGTATAGGACTGCTATCTGATTTTTTATAATTAGAGCCCGTTGTAATTAAAAAAGAAACTAAAGAACGCATAACAGGAATAAAATGAGAAATTGATCGTTCACCTTTGGCATAGTTTGATAAAAAATATTTAGTATGATGCGTAATATTTTTTGAGATAATAGACGGTTGTTTTGATTTTTTAACACTTGCAGCTCTAATTATTTGTTTAAGTTGACTAAACTCATGCGGCGATAATAATTGAGCTGATTCTGCCGTTAATGCAAAGTTTAACCGTTCTAAATCTAAACTATCTTGAAAACTATTTAAAAATATTTTAAATTTTGATGCATCTGACCGATATAATAATTCACAAATTTGAATTTGTTTTTTAAACCCAGAACTTACATCAGGAGGTTCAATTAAATTTTCAAAACTTTCTTTAAAAGTTGAATCGTCAATTAAGTCTTTATCTAAACCAATATTTTTATCAATAGCTTTAATAATTGCGATATCATTTTCAATGATTTTACTAGATTCCAAACGATCTTTTTTTAAATTTTTTAACCGTATTTTCACAATTTTTTCAAATTTGTCTAACAACCGCAAATCATCTTTTTGATTACCATAAGGCGATCGAATTGCCCTCAAATTATTCACATATACACTTGTATTACGCTGCCTTCTTACATTAAGAAAAATAGGATTCGCCATATCAAAATCACCAAAAATAGTTTGAAAGGTTTTAATATTTTTTTTATCATCTGGAGGCAATTTATTGTATATGGTTGCTAAAACAATTTTTTTAAACATATTTTTTTTATCTTTTAAAGACACATCACCAATGT
>MDTB01136631.1_pt1 | contig 22302 bp, 20 predicted proteins | sample 811161 | NCBI WGS metagenome assembly MDTB01 (sample SAMN05326650, study PRJNA326480) | marine metagenome | isolation source: seawater | place: Mediterranean Sea | collected 2009 | reverse complement strand
TATACATTATAATTAAATAAAAAATTAAATATTTTGGATTATTTTGATGCAAAACTTTTTCCAAATTTAGATTTAATACCAGTAATTCTTTCTGGTGGAAGTGGCTTAAGGCTTTGGCCTCTATCAAGAGCAAGTTACCCTAAACAATATTTAAATCTTAATGAGAATAATAGTTTTTCGCTTTTACAAAATACCTTTTTAAGATTAAAAGGACTAGATAATCTTAGGAATCCAATAATAATAACCAATGAGGAACAGAGATTTATTGTTGCTGAACAAATGAGAGAAATACATATAAAGCCGAACTCTATACTACTTGAACCTTTTGGTAGAAATACAGCTCCAGCGGTTGCTTTAGCAGCCTTGAAAGCTATGAGATGTGGCAATGATCCAATATTACTTGTACTTTCATCAGATCATAAAATAGAAGATGAAAGGAACTTTAGAGAAGTTATAAAAAATGGTATAAAAGAAGCCATCAAAGGGAGAATAGTTACATTTGGAATTGCTCCATATACTCCAGAGACTGGCTTTGGCTATATTCAGTCTTATCAAGAAATATCAAAAGAAAATCCATCAAGTAAAATTAAAAATTTTGTTGAAAAACCAAGTTTAGATCTAGCAAAAAAATTCTTTAAAGATAAAACTTTTTCATGGAATAGCGGCATATTCCTATTCAAAGCATCAATATATTTACAAGAATTAAAGAAGTTTGAACCTGAGATGATTAAAAACTGTCATGAATCACTTAAGAAAGGAATAACAGATATAGATTTTTTAAGAGTCAATGAAAAGATATTCGGAAAATGTTCAAATAAACCTATTGATATTGCTGTTATGGAAAAAACAAAGTTAGGAACTGTTTTTTCTTTAAATGCAGGATGGGACGATATCGGAACTTGGGAATCAATTTGGAAGAATTCAAAAAAAGATAAGGATGGCAATTCCTCAAAAGGTAAAGTAATTATTGAGGAATCAAAAAATTGCTATATGAGGAGTGAAGGGCGGCTTATTGTAGGCATCAATTTAAGTAACCTTGTAGTAGTAGAGACTAAAGACGCTATCTTAGTAACTAATAAAGATTCCACTCAAAAAGTAAAGAAAACTGTTCAGGCATTACTTAAAAGCAATTCTAAAGAAGGAAAAGATAATAAAAAAACCTATCGTCCTTGGGGCAACTTTACAAGTATTGAAGAGGGTTCTACTTGGCAAGTAAAAAAATTAGAAATAAAACAAAATGCAAGTATATCCCTTCAATTGCATCAACAAAGATCTGAACATTGGGTAATTGTTGACGGTAAAGCAAAAGTTGAAATAGATGATGAAATAAAAATATTAGAGAAAAACGAAAGTGCTTACATCCCACGAGGTTCAAAACATCGATTATCTAATGAAGGTAATACGCCTTTAATTTTGATTGAAGTTCAAAGTGGCTCTTATTTAGATGAAGACGATATTACAAGATTTGAGGATTTATATGGAAGATCTTCTTAAAAAAAAGCCGAACTACCAAAATTGATTTCTCATAAATAATTTTTAAAGTTAAATTAAGAAGAAAAAGTATTGTAATCTTAGCCATACGTAAGTAATATCATTAAGAAATTAGCTTATATTTACCCTTTTAAAAATTTACAATTTAATTTGGTTAAATCAAATAAGTCTATAACCTCAGTGCTTCCTTAGCTCAGCTGGATAGAGCAACTGCCTTCTAAGCAGTGGGCCGCAGGTTCGAATCCTGCAGGAAGCGTTAAATAAAAGAGAATCTTAGCAAAATGCTTGGAAATTCCGAAAATTTATTAAATTTTAAAAAAGATTCAATTTATGAAAATTTATATATAACAGCAATATTTTTTTTAGTATCAGCCCCATTCATCTCATCATTAATTTTAATTCTTATCCTTGCCCTTAATTTAAATATTTCAATTAAAAGTTTTAAACAAAATAAAGTTAATTATCTTTTAATTATAATTTTAATTTTGATGATCTCTAGCTGTATTGATAAATCAATAAATCAAAAAACTATCTTGGAAGGAATTGATCCATTCTTAACGTGGATTTCTTTAATAAATTGGATACCTTTATTCTTACTTTTTTTAGGATCTCAAAAGTTTTTAAACTCTAAAAGTAAAAGAGAAAGAATAATGAAAGTAATCTGCTTTGGTACTGTCCCTTTAATTGTAAGTGGAATTGGTCAGTATTTTTTTAATTGGAATGGTCCATTTAAGTTCCTTAATGGACTAATAATTTGGTACCAAAGACCTATCCTAGGAGAAGTAGGTATACTGGCAAATGGGATAAGCGGACTAACGGGTTTGTTCAACAATGCCAATACAGCCGCAGATTGGTTACTTGTTGTTATCCCAATGCAAATTTATTTCTTAATTAAAAAAAATAGTTCTTATATTGAAAAAATTTTTTTTTTCACATTAACAAGTTTATCAGTTTTAAGCTTAATTCTTACTAATTCAAGATCTTCAATTCTTGGTTTCGCGGGTGTAGTGACGTTCCTTTTGAATTCTAAATTAATACTATTAGTAGTAACATTTTCATTCTTAACAATTTTCATCTCTTATATTTTTAATATTTCTTTTGTAAATAATTTAATTAACTTACTAAAAATTGAATATTTAAAATCATTATTTTTAGGATTAATTTCTGACCCTAGGTTTGATATTTGGAGGAATGCATTAAATTTTATTTTTGCAAGACCAATATTTGGATATGGAGCTGCATCAATTGGAATTTTGTATAGTCTAAAAAATCTTGGCACGGTTTTTCATGTTCATAATATATTTGGTGAATTAGCAATAATTTATGGAATACCTACAGCTGTTTTAACAACCTTTTTTATTTCAAATATCTTCATAAAGCTAGTTAAAGTTTTTCCAATTAAAGATTTTTTTAAGAAAAAACTTAAAGATTTAGACAATACTTGGATTTTATCTACAATTTTGATCGTATATACTCAAATAATAGATTTCACATATTACGATTACAGAATAAGCCTTATATTCTGGATATTATTATCTGGTTTAAATAGTATTAAAGATAAAGAAAAAGTTATTATAGAATAATTTTCTTATTAATCTTTCTATCTTTCTATTAGGTATTTATATTCCTTACAAATAATCTTGATTTCATTAAGTCCTTTATTAGCATCAATATATCCAAATTTCAGCATTACTTCTTTATCATTCAACCTATTATTCAACCAATCTCCACAATATTCTTTATCATTTTTTAAATAATTATATTCCTTACAAAGAATCTTGATTTCATTAAGATTTTTAAAGTCATATATTCTGAGTTCATTTAATATTTGATCATCTGAAATTCTCCTATTTAGCCATCTATCGCAAAAATTTCTGTAAATTAAATCGTTTTTTTGGTTGATATTTTGGCTAATATATGAACACCCTGTTATGCTCAACAAAAAAATTATCTTTAAAGAGATAATTAATTGTGATTTAAAATCACACTGTATTTTTTTAAGATTAAGAATATTTATTTGATTCATTATGATTGTGAGATTTATAGATATTTATTGTTGATTTAATACCGGTATTAATATCTATTTTGGGTTCCCATCCTAATTTCCTGATTCGAGATATATCTAATTTCTTCTGAGGAGTTCCATCAGGCTTGGATTTATCCCAAATTATTTCCCCTTCATAACCTGTAAATAATGCAACTTTTTCAGATAATTCTTTTATTGTCAAATCTATTCCAGTCCCAACATTCAAATAATTAATAATTTCTCCATCTTCATCAACCATTAAATCAGACTTATTGGGATCAAAATTCTCCAAAGCAAATACTGTTGCTTCGCCCAAGTCATCTACATGCAAAAATTCTCTTTTTGGAGAACCTGAGCCCCAACATGAAATAGTATCATTTTTTTTAAAGGCTGCCTCAGTAAATTTCCTTATAAAAGATGGCAAAACATGACTTTGAGTAGGATGATAATTATCTCCAGGTCCATAAAGATTAGTAGGCATTAGAGAAATCGCATCAAATCCATATTGTTTTCTCAATGCTTGGCATAGCTTTAATCCTGCAATCTTTGCTATGGCATACCATTGATTAGTTTTTTCTAAAGAACTAGTTAAGAGATATTCCTCTCTTATAGGTTGTTTAGACAATTTCGGATAAATACAACTACTTCCTAGGAAAAGTAATCTTTTTACATCATTTTCAAAAGAGCTCTTTATCAAATTAGTTTGAATATTTAAATTTTTAAGTATGAAATCGGCGGATAAATTATTATTAGCAATAATTCCACCTACTTTTGCAGCAGCAATAATTACTACATCAGGTTTATTTACATTCATCCATTTTTTAACTTCATATTGATCTTCTAAATCAAGATTGTTCCTATCTACTGTTAATAAATTATTGTATCCAGAATTAATCAATGCCCTTTTTATTGAACTCCCAGCCATTCCCTTATGACCGGCAATAAATATTCTGTGTTCTTTCTTAATATACTTTTGCATTTAAAAGTCTCAATTACTAGGTGGGTTTTCTATAGAGGGTAAAACATTAAAACCACTCTTTCTTAAAAGAGATTCTTTTTTAGATTCATCTAAATCTTTAGTAACCATTTCTCTAATCATATCCTCCAATTTAATTTTAGGTGTCCACCCTAATTTAGTTTCAGCTTTTTTAGAATCTCCCAATAAACTATCAACCTCGCAAGGCCTATAGTACCTTTGATCAATTCTTATAACCTCTTGACCATTATCTTTTCTTATACCTATAGTATTGATTCCAGTACCTTCCCATTTAATCCCACTTTGGTTTTTAACTATATTCCATCCTAATTCAATAGAAACTAAATCAATAAAACTTCTAATTGACTCTTGCCTTCCAGTTGCAATAACAAAGTCTTCTGGCTCTTCTTGTTGGAGCATAAGCCATTGCATTTCCACATAATCTTTGGCATGCCCCCAGTCCCTTTTTGAATCAAGATTTCCTAGATACAAAATCGTTTCTAAACCAAGATGAATTCTTGCCAAACCTCTTGTAATTTTTCTCGTTACAAAAGTCTCACCTCTACGTGGACTTTCGTGATTAAATAAAATCCCATTACAAGCATAAATCCCATAAGCATCTCTATAGTTAGCCACAATCCAATATGAATATAATTTAGCTACACCATAAGGACTGCATGGACGAAATACTGTTTCTTCTGATTGGGGAGAATCCTTTGTTTTTCCAAATAGTTCACTAGTACTTGCTTGATAAAACTTCGTTTTATTTTCTAATTTTAATATTCTTATGGCTTCAAGAAGTCTCAAAGTACCTAGGGCATCGCAATTAGCTGTATATTCTGGGGATTCAAAACTTACTGAAACATGACTTTGGGCTCCTAAGTTATAAATTTCATCTGGCAAAATATTATTTATTACTCTTATTAAATTTGTACTATCTGACAAATCTCCGTAGTGAAGAATCAGATTAGGATTATCAACATGAGGGTCCTGATATAAATGATCAATTCTATTAGTATTGAAGCTACTAGCTCTTCTCTTTAAACCATGCACTTCATAACCTTTTTTTAGCAGCAATTCGGTAAGGTAACTTCCGTCTTGGCCCGTAATCCCCGTAATTAATGCTTTTTTCTTTTCCATCAAGATTTAGAAGAATTAAATTTGTTATCGATATCATTTTCCTTTTCACCTAACCTCCAGAGATTCAAACCAGCATCTCTTACCTTTTGCGGATTTGTAATTAATCTTGTATCAAAGACCCATGATGGTGGTCTCATTAATTTAGAAATTCTTACCCAATTAATCTCCCTGTAAATATCCCATTCAGTAAGAATTAAAACAGCATCAGTATTAATTACAGCATCCTCAATTGTATCTTTTAATATCCAATTATCATTTAAATTACTTTTGTCTAATTTATTATTATCGTGATAAACTTCTAAAGAATTAGATATTTGATCTTTAGAAACTTTTGGATCATGTATTTGAAGTATTGAGCCTTCTTCTAATAAATTTGATGCAATCTGAATTGCTGGCGATTCACGTGTATCATTAGTATTGGCTTTGAAAGCAAAACCTAAAATGGCTATCCTTTTACCAGATAAATTCCTAAACAGTTTTTCTACTATTTTTTCATATATCCTAGTTTGTTGCCAGTTGTTTATTTGAACTATTTGCTCCCAATAGTTAGCTACCTCATCCAAATCAAAGTATCTGCATAAGTAAACTAAATTCAAAATATCCTTTTTAAAACAACTTCCACCAAAGCCAGGTCCTGCATTTAAAAATTTATTACCAATTCTTGAATCTAGTCCAACAGCTTTTGCAACCTCAGTAATATTTGCTCCTGTTGCTTCACAAATAGCAGAAATCGAATTAATCGAACTTATACGTTGAGCCAAGAATGCATTTGCTGTTAATTTTGACAATTCACTACTCCATAAGCTAGTACATAATATTTTGTTATTAGTTACCCATTTAGAATAAATGTTTTTAAGCTTTTCTATTGCTAACTCATCTTCTCCTCCAATGAGAACTCTGTCAGGATTTAACAAGTCATTAACCGCAGTACCTTCAGCAAGAAACTCAGGATTCGAAAGAACTGAAAATGTTTTTTTATCTTCATCATTTCTTGAGGACTTTGTTTTAGCTTCGAGAATTTCTTTTATTATCTCAGCCGTCCTTACAGGTAAAGTACTTTTTTCAACAACTATTGTATGACCTTTAGCGGCAGCCCCTATTCGTCTTGCGCAAACCTCAACCCACCTTAGGTCACTTGCTTGAAAAGCACCTAGCCCTGAAGATTTTATTGGAGTATTAACGGATATAAAAACCATATCTGCATTTTCGATTGAATCATCAACATTTGTACCAAAAAATAAATTTCTATTTCTTGATCTCTTAACAACCTCAACTAAACCAGGTTCATAAATTGGCAAATTATCAAGATTTTCATCATTCCATGCTTTGATACGTTCTTCATTAATATCCACTACTGAAACTTTTATGTCTGGACATTTATCTGCTATTACTGCCATCGTAGGTCCTCCAACATAACCCGCGCCAACGCAACATATATTTTTAACTAAATTATTTTTTCTAATCATTCCTAAATTAAAATCTCATTCTGAGAGTTAATATAATATTTTATCATTGTTTTTTATTTAATTTTTTAATTTCTTTTTTAAAAAAATCTATTGTTAAATCTAGTCCTTTATCTATATCAATTATAGGCTTCCAGTTTAAGTTATTCCTAGCCAATTTAATTGAGGGGATCCTCCTTATGGTCTCATGCTCGGGTAAGTTGCAATAATATAAAAGACTTTTTGAACCAGTTTTTTTCAATACAAGATTTGCTAAATCTATTATTGAAATTTCTTGATTATTACCAAAATTAAAAGGTCCGTTAAAATTACTATTCATAAAAAGTATTAATCCATCTACTAAATCATTTACAAAACAAAATGATCTTGTTTGATTTCCTTCACCAAAAATCCTAAGAGGTTCATTTAATAAAGAATTTACTATAAAATTACTTATTACTCTATTGTCATAAATTTGTAAACCTGGGCCGTAAGTATTGAATACTCGGGCCACTTTAATATTTAAATTGTACTCTCTTTGATAATCATAAGATATTGTTTCTGCCAATCTTTTACCTTCTGCATAACATGCTCTATTGCCTCTAACATTAACATCTCCATTATTACTCTCGGCCTGTGGAACTATTTCTGATTCTCCATATATTTCGCTAGTACTTGTAATTAGAATGGTTGATTCAAACTTCTTTGCTAATTCAAGCATATTGCAAGTGCCTTGAAAAGCAATTCTTGCGGTTTGGATTGGATTTTTTAAAAAGTAATAAGGGGAAGCAGGACAAGCTAGATGCCAGATTCTATCAATTTTCTTTTCAATATTAAATTCATCAAGAATATTATGATTATAAAAACTAAAATTTTTATTTTTATCCCATTTTTTGATATTACAAAGACTTCCTGTTGATAAATCATCTATACAAATTACATTCTCTTCTAATGCCAATAACTTTTCTATTAAATTAGTTCCAATAAATCCTGCACCTCCGGTTACTAAATTATTAATATTCAACTTTTTTTGTATTTATCTTTTAATATGATATCTCTAAAAGTGAAATTTTAAAATTTATCAACCAAAGTTTTTAAATACCAATTCCATCCATCCTTGCACATTTGTTTTTTGGATCTCAAAGGTTCCCAATTTAAAACTTTCTTAGCTTTCTGAATTGATGCAGTCAAAAAAGCAACATCTCCTTTTCTTCTTTTCCTGAATTTATAATTAATTTTTACGTTATTAGAAACCTCAAATATTTTTATAAGCTGAAGAACTGATGTACCTTCTCCTGATCCTAAATTCAATTCAACAACTTGAGGAGGGCCACTCTCCAAAAAATCTAAGACCGATATATGAGCATCTGTAATATCCATAATATGGATGTAATCTCTTATAGCTGTCCCATCAGAAGTAGGCCAATCATTACCATATATTTCTAAATTATTTGAAATACCATAAGCTACTTCACACAATTTTGGAAATAAATTATTTTTATTACTTTTAGGAGATTCTCCAATCAACCCAGAAGGATGAGCCCCAATTGGGTTGAAATATCTCAAAATTGCAATCCTCCATTCACAATTTCTCGAATTATAAACATCATTTAAAATCTGCTCAACAGCTAATTTTGTCCTCCCATAAACAGAAATTGGATTCTTTTTTAAATCCTCCTTAATTGGGAAGCTATAGTCATTGCCATATATTGTTGCAGTACTACTAAAAACAATATTAGTACAATCAAAAGATTGCATTGTCTTTAATAAATTTATAGTTCCACGTACATTAAAATCCCAATATTTTAATGGATCTATAATTGATTCATTTACTGACTTAAGACCTGCCAAGTGAATTACTGAACAAATTTTTCTATTATTTAAAATTGCGTGCTCAAAGACTTTATTGATTGCATCTTTTTCTCTTATGTCAATATTGAAATATTTAACTTTATTAGAATCAAAATAATTATTTATTATATTGAAGATTTTTTCATCACTATTTGTATAGGAATCTATAGCGTAAACGCTAATACCCTTTTCAACTAGAGACATACAAATATGGCTACCAATATATCCTGCTCCACCTGTAACTAAAACAGTTGACATATAAAAATAAGTTTATTTATTAATAATATAATTTTTTATATTGAACATTCTTTTTATTTAACAAAATTCCCGTAAATTAAATTTTATATCTACTAATAAAATATGGTATTAGATTGGTATCATAAAATTGCCTGTAAATATCGAAAGTAGTATTTACAATATATTCCTCAGAGAAATTTTCTTTTGCATAATCCCTAGAAATATTTAATTTATTTATAAATTCCTCTTTACCAAAATTATTTATAATTTTTTTTAATAATTTAATGTAATGAGTATTATCATTTGAATATGCTTGATATAAATGTGTCTTATTAAAAATCCCACAACATGCTTTCAAACTAGCAATAACGGGGATCCTTAAAACCATTGCCTCTGGTATCGATCTTGGTAAACCTTCCCCATAAAAAGAGGGAACTATTAATATTGTTGGAGTTTTTAAATGATTTAAAAGAGGATTCTTTTTAAAACCATGATAAATTACATTTTTTTCTAATTTTATTTTCTCAACTTCTTCAAGAGTTAAAGAATCATTTGAAAAAGGATCGATCTCTCCATATACGTTAAAGTTTATATTAGGAAAGTGTTTTGCTAAAGAAATAAAAATTTCTATTCCCTTGGATTTTAATAATCTTGCGCAATATACTATGTTAATTTTTTTATTTTTAAAATTATGCCCAAAAGATAATAAATTGATTGATGAATCAATATAATCTTTAGGGACTCCTGACCCGTATATCAATTTCAAATTAAGTGATTTAGAGCTACTACCAACAATTTTCCTAAATAAATCTAAATCACCAGGATTTTGAAATATCATGGTAGTTCTTTGGTAATTATATTTCCATTTCCAACGAGAGTATCTTTCTATTTTTGAAAAAAAAGTTATTAATTTAAGTACAATTTTCAAGAAGATTGTATTACTACCACTCATTGTTGATAATCTACCTAATCCAGCAAAAGAAATTACTAGTGGTATCCCAAATAAAGAGCTAACTATAGAAGCTAAAAGATTTGGTTTAAGAGTATGAGAGTGTATTATACCTGGTTTTAAAGCTCTTATTTGAAAGAATAATCTTAAAAAAGCTATAAATAAAACTATTAAATTGAAATTTTTATTTCTAGAAACCCTCCAAGGTATATAAAATACTTTTGAAGATAATTCAATCGAAGTATTGTCATAAGGTGCCATAACAATAAGTTTTAAATTATTTTTCTGAATTTCATTAATTAGACAATTTCTATAATGATTAAGATACCAACAACTATTAGATAATAATAATATTGGTCTTCCTCGATAAAATAAAAAATTCTCTTCACTATTAGTCATTAATATTTATATTAAATACAATCTTTGTTTATTATATTATCATTCTTAAATAATAAGAAAATCAAAATTATTTTAATAGCAAAATAAAAATGAATTCTAGGAATGATGTAATCAATGATTTTGGAGATGAATGGGGTTTCTTCAAGCAAAGTAATAAAAAAGAGTTAAAAAAAGTCTTTGATCAATACTTCCATATTTTTCCATGGGATTTGATAAATGAAAAAAGTACTGGATTTGATATGGGTTGTGGAAGTGGAAGATGGGCTCAATTTGTTGCTCCCAAAGTTGGTATTTTAAATTGTATTGAGCCAAGTAAGTCAGCTATAAAAGTAGCAATGGAAAATTTAAAATATAATAAAAATTGTGAATTCAAATGTTCAACAATATCTCAAACTAATTTGGAAGAAAATAGTCAAGATTTTGGTTACTGTCTTGGGGTATTACATCACGTTGAAAACACCTTAGATGATCTAAAGAGGTGTACAAGTTTTTTAAAAAAAGGATCACCTTTTTTAATATATTTATATTATAAATTTGATAACCGACCAATATGGTTTAAATTTCTTGCTTTAACAGTTAATAAATTTAGACAAATTATATCAAAATTTCCATTTGCTATAAAGTTACCAATTTGCATTTTGATTGGAATATTAATATATTTTCCCCTAGCTAAGTTAACTTGGTTTTTAGAAAAACTTAATCTCAATACAAAAAACATCCCTTTAAGAGACTATAGAAACAAAAGCATCTATTATATGATGACAGATGCCTTAGATAGATTTGGGACTAAGTTAGAAAAAAGATATACGAAAGAAGAAATAATAATTATGATGAAAGAATCAAATTTAGCTAAAATTTACTTCAGCTATAAAGAACCATTTTGGGTCGCTTTAGGATATAAAATTTAAAAAGTCTCAAAATACCATAACTGGAACATTAAAAGTACCCAGATTTGATTATGAAATCTTTTCCCAAGTTCATAGTTAGAATATAATATTTCTTTTATAAAATTTGGATTAAAAATTTTCTGTTTAATTATTTTATCTTCAGACAAATATTCATAAACAATTTCTTTAAAAGGTCCTGAAATTAAATCTCTCAATGGAAGGCCAAAACCCATCTTAGGTCTTTCATAAAGATTTTTTGGTAATTTCTGCGATAATAATTTACGTAGAGGCCATTTACCTTTACCATCTAATCTTTTAAATCTAATGGGGATACTCAAAGCCCATTCAGCTAGTTCATGATCTAAAAATGGCGTTCTAGCTTCTAATCCATACTCCATAGAAGCTCTATCAATTTTAGTAAGAATATCATTAGGAAGATATTCCTCTAAATCTCTTGCAATCATATAACTCCTATAGTCAATAAAATCATTTTTATTGATATTAGATTCAACCTTTTTTAAATTACTATCAATTAGCAATTCACAATTTAATGGAAAAAAGGAATTCAATGCCGTATAAAAATCAGAATCATATGCTGAACTAAATATATTTGATAATTTATTTAATCTATCAAAAAAAATCTTAGGCCTTTGATTTTTTGAAATAGATTCTATATTTCTCACAATAAATTGTGAATTTAATGATTTTGAAAGAAAGTGGAAACTTGGAAACAAAAAGTTAGGGAAAAATTTATATGCTTTATATAATTTATTTCCAAAATTATATCTCTCGTAACCACAAAACAACTCATCACCTCCATCCCCTGACAAGACAACTTTAGTGAAATTAGAAGTCATTTCTGAAAGAAGCAACGTGGGCATTTGAGAGGAATCTGCAAATGGTTCATCCCAAATTTTAGGAATTTTCATTATTAATCTTTCAAAATCTTTATAAGAAAAAATTGATTTATGATGGTTAGTTCCAAGAAATTTTGCAATATTTTCTGCATAGCGAGATTCATCATATGATTTATCATTAAAACCAATTGTAAAAGTATCTATTTTTGATGATGAAATTTCATTTAAGTAGGTCGTGACTAAAGTTGAATCTATACCTCCAGATAAGAACGACCCCACAGGAACATCTGATATAGTTCTAGATTTTATTGCGAGTGAAAGCTTTTTATCTAATTGACTGATTAAATCAGACTTGTTTTTTATATTTATATCTAATTTTGAATAATTCCAATATGAAATGGGACTTTCTAAAAAGTTTGTTTTTAAGTGAAATTTAATAAATGTACTTTTAGGCAGTCTCTGAATTCCTTCATAAATAGACTGTGGAGAAGAAATATATCCTTTTTGCAAATATTCATTTAATCCTAAAAAAGATATTTTTGGTTCCCATTTTGGATGAGGTTTAAATGATTTTGGCTGTGATCCAAAAAAGAATACTTCATTTACAAAACCATAATATAGGGGCTTTTCTCCAAATCTATCTCTGGCCATTGTTAATATTTTTTTATCTAGATCAAATATTGCGAAAGAAAACATTCCGTTTATATGATTTAAAGTTCTTTCAATACCTATTAACTCAATGGCATTTATTAAGGTCTCTGTATCTGAATTACCCACCCAATTGATATCATTTTCTTTTGCTAATAATTCTCTAAGAGAAAGATGATTATAAATTTCTCCATTAAAAACAATTACATTTCTTTTTGTATGACTAAACATAGGTTGAGATCCATTTTCAGATAAATCTTGAATTGATAATCTTCTATGTCCTAGTGATATCCCGATAGAATTATCAACCCAATATCCAATATCGTCTGGACCTCTTGAAATTAATGAATTTGACATTTCACTAATTATTTTGTTTTCATGAATATTATTTTTTGTGTAATATCCAGTTAAACCACACATATTTTAAAGAAGAGATTCATAAAGTTCAAAATGTGAATTGACATATTTCTCCTGTGAGAAGTATAACTTAATCCTTTTTTTACCATTGAAAGATAATTCTTCACTTTCTTGAGGAGATAATGCATAAGCTGATAAGATTGCTTCTGAAAATTTTTTACTATTTTTAATAGGTACTATCCATCCATGTTCACCAATAATTTTATATGCATCTCCAGCATCAGTTGAAATACATGGAATGCCTAGAGCCATTGATTCTGCCAAAACATTTGGAAATCCCTCACTTAAAGAAGATAAAGTAAAAATATTTAAACTTAACAAATATTTATCAACATTTTTTATTTCCCCATATAGTTCAACTTTAATATCAGGTATGTATTTTTTAATTAAATTCATCAGTTCTAAATTTTCTTTATCAAGGCCTTTGCCAGCTAAAAATAATTTAACGCGTTTTCTTAATTTACTAGGTAACAATGAAAAAGCTTTGAATAATGTAATGTGATCCTTTATTGGATGATATCTTGATAAAGTTCCAAAGGTAAAAAGCTTATCATCATTATTCTTATATTGATTTATGTCTCTTTTTATCAAAAAAGCTGAATCTACTGAGTTATAAATTAAAAATAATTTTTTTTTGTAAAAACCTTTCTTACTATAAAAATTTAAGGCTCTTTTAGAACAAAATATAATTGCAGATGGAATTATAAAAGATAAATACTTAAGCATCTCAATAATGATAAGAGTAGTAATTTTCGTATTTTTTCTATTTAACTCTGAATACCTTATACTCCAAATTACTTTCTTAGTTGGTAAAAAAAACTTTATAAAAGATGCAAAAATATCTGAATGAGGTAACCAAGAATGCAAAATATTTATATTGTTTTTAAAAATAAATAGTATAGATTTTTTAAGCCCCATTAACAATGAATATATAGATTTAATATCTAAAAACAAAATTCTATTTTTGTTTAAAATTGATAAATCATAAAAATCATTTTCCTCTTTAAGCACTATCAAATAATTATCTATATTGTTATTAGAAAATCTTAAAAGCCTATGAAGCGAGGTTTGTGCACCTCCAATTTCAAGACTTGTTATTATATGTACAACAGAAAAAGATTTTTTTAGCATTTGAACTTAATTTAGATCCTAATTTAAATAGCAAATGTCTGCAATAAATAACCATATAGTTCCAGATGATTATTGAAATGTTTTGTGAAAGGGCCCTGAGGTATTTTGTTAATTAAGAATCTATTGTTAATTCCAATTCTTGCTGCAGCAAGCATATCAGTATCTTTATCTCCAATCATAATATCATCATCAGATATCTCATACTTTAAAAACATCCCAATATTAGGCTTTCTACAAATAGAATTTTCTTCTGGTAAACTTCTACAATAATTTATTTCAATAGGAATGTAATAATTTTCAAAAAGTTTAATTATATATAAAGATAAATCAATAAATTCTTTATAAGAATAATATCCTCTGTTTATACCAGATTGATTTGTTACAACTACAAATTCATAACCAACACTTTTTAAATATTTTAAAATTGGAATAATTTCTACTATTAGTTTAAATCTCTCTATTGTACCTACATAACCATGATCAGTATTTATAATCCCATCTCTATCTAAAAAACAAAGCATAAAATTTAAATTATTTTATATATTTTGATAAATATTTTGCCAAAGCAAATGAAGAAGTAAACGCAGGGCTCACAGCATTTATTAAATGAATACATTTTTTTCTTTTATAGTAGAGAAAATCATTAACAAACTTTAAGTTTCCTCTCGATATCAATTGAGGTCTTAAAGCTGATAGAGAAAAATTCATGTTGATATCACTTTTTTCTATAAAATATTTTTTTTCCAAAAATTGGTTGCAAGAGTTCAAAAATTTATTTCTAAGATTTAGAGTTAATTCTTTGAAAGCATGATTCCTATAACTATTTTTGTTAGTTAATAATAGTAATAAATTTATGCCAAATTTAGAAAAGATAAATTTTATATCTTCTATATCTTTCTTATCGATTTCATTAAAAAAATATGGCAAGGCATTTGGCCCAACTATTGCATTTAGGTTAAACCTTGGAGTTAAATGGATTCCTAAAAATGGCAATTCAGGATTAGGAACAGGGTAAATATTTGTTTTAATTTTAAAACTCGTTGAAATCTCTGCATATTGGCCTACAAATGGTTGCAGTATATATTTAGAAAAATTCTGAATATCAGATTCATATAAAGCAAGAGCACTTGGACCTGAAAGATTATATATAAAATCATATTTATATTTATTCTTGCATTTGGTAAATGCGTAACCTGACTCTCCATCAATTTTAATTATTTTTTGTTTTATAAAAGAAATATTTTTTTCTTTTAACTCTAAAATGATCTTTTTAATTATTTCATTAGATGAAAAAACACTTGTTTTAGGAGAATACAAATAAATATCTCTTTTAACAATCTGACTCTGCATTTTTACAGCTTCTTTATATTCTATCAAATTAGTAACTAGTCCATTATCTTTAGCATTTTCATATATATTATTTAAATTAACCTCATCTCTTTTATTATGAGGAACAAGTATTTTTCCACACTTTAAAAGAGGTAGTTTATTTTCAATTGAGAATTCTTTTAATAAATTTGAACCTTGTATACATAATTTTGATTTAAGAGAATTTGGAGGATAATAAAGTCCAGCATGCAAAACGCCACTATTATTAAGCGAAGGACCATTCGAAGGAAATCCATTTTTATCAAAAAGATCAATCTTTATATTTTCAAAATTATTAATTATCTCTCTAGCAACGGTTAAGCCAACTATTCCAGATCCAATAATACAAACTTTCATTTTTTTAGGGGATAAAGATCAGGAAGTTTTGTTTGTGCATATTGATAATCTTCTGGAGTACCAATATCTATAAAATCAAATTTATTTTTCACTTTTATTGGATATGGATTTATTTTTGCAATTAATTCTTTATCTAATAATTGATTAATATCTTCTCGCTTCTTTTTGAAACTCTCTAGATAAACTTTTTTTAAAAACAAAGCTCCCATTGAAATGTATGCAGGGTATTCTTCGCTATATTCAAGTCTACCTGAATTTCTATTTATTTTATATCCATTTTTTTTTGTTTTTTTTAGATTATTTTCAGTTATAAAAAGAAAAGAATCTGAGGAATTAAGAAATATTTGAAAATATTTTTCAAATTTCATCTTAAATAAGGTATCCCCATTTATTATTAAAAGATTTTCTGATTTTGCTAACTTTGAAGCATCAAGCACTGCAGGATATGTCCCTAATTGTTTTTCTTCAAAAGAAAGTGAGACTTTTAATTTTAATTTATTTATTTTATCTTCAATTTTTCTTGAACCATAACCTAAACAAAAAATTAATTCATAACTAATTTCATCTAATGAATCATCAATCCATTGCAACAAATAATCAAAAAAACAATAATCTCCAATAGGAGCTAATATCTTTGGAGTTTCATTACCAATTTTACTTCTTAGTCTAGTTCCTAAACCACCAGATAAAATAATTACTGATAAATCACACATTATTAATAACTTGAATAAGCCAATCAATTTTTTCTTTTTTAAGTGTAGGAAAATTACCTATATACATACCATAAAAATGAACATGATCTGCGACTGGATAGTCTAGTTTAGGATTAATATTTTTTGATTTAACAAAAGTATCAAGATAAGGTTGTCTCAACTGATTACCCCCTCCAGCACTCCCTCTTCTGAACTCAATATTATTATTATGCAAAATAGACTCTAATTTTTTCATTAAATCATTATCAGGCTCATTTAAAATCAAATTAAATGCATAATTACTTTGACCTTTTAGGTTAAAGTCTTTAAATGCCCAATAAGGTAATTTACTTACAAAATATTCAAAATTTTCAATTCTTTTTTTAATCATTAAATCTAATCTCTTTAGTTGATTAATTCCAATTAATGCACCTATTTCATTATTTCTAAAATTAAATCCTGGAAGAGTAAAAATAAATTGGGGATTTAAATCAGGATAATTATCCGTAAAATCATTCTTCATATCATTATTATCAACTTCTCGTAAAAGACCATGAGCTCTCATCATTTTTAGAGAATCGTATACTTTTTTGTCATTAGTACAGACCATTCCTCCCTCAATAGTACTCATATGATGGGCGTAATAAAAAGAAAAACAAGACATTAAACCTATAGTGCCAGCTTTTTCACCACTATCTAGCAATACCCCATGCGATTCACAAACATCCTCTATTAAATGAACTTTATACTTCTTACATAAATCAATTGTCTCCTGCGGTAACCCATTTAAACCTTGTGCATGGGTTAAGAAAACCGCCAAAATGTCATCTTCTTTTTTTAATTCATCTTCAAGTTTAACCGGATCTATTGCCAAATTACTCAGTTTTATATCAATAAATAAGGGTTCAAAACCCATATGAATTATTGATGCAATATCTGAACTCCAAGTTAATGGAGGAATTATTATTTTCCCCCCTTTTGGATAAATTAATTTTAAGTAGCAAATTGCCATTAAATTACTGGAGGAGCCACTATTAACAAAAACTGAATATTTACAGCCTAGCCATTTAGACCAAAGCTCTTCAAATTCTCTCACCTTTGGTCCTGCAGTGAGTTTGGGATCTTTTGTTTTTAAGAGGCTAATCACTCCTTCTAAGTCTTCAGAAAGAATATTATTCTCCATTAATGGATAATTCAATTTCATCAATAGATTTACATATAGAATGATATACCAATTGGGTTAAAGTTTGAATAAATGCCGTATTTTTTGATGGCAAGGAAATAATAATATCTATAAAATCTTCTTCAGGAGAATTAATGCCCGTTATGAGGACAGTTTTAGCCCCATATGATTTAGCTTTTTGTAAGCCTGATAAAACATTTTTAGATCTCCCGGACGTAGACAATCCAATTGCCAGTCCAAGAGTATTTTTTAGAGCCTCTATTTGTCGCGAAAAAACAAACTCAAAATCTACATCATTTGACCATGCTGAAATAACAGAAGGATTCGAAACTAATGAAATTGCATTAATTGCTGTACGATTCTTATCTGAAAAGGTACAAGTCAATTCCCCTGCTAAGTGGTTTGAATCTGAAGCCGAACCACCATTACCGAATATCGCTGTAGTTTGATTTGATTTTGAAACTTTTATAATAAGTTTAGCTATATGATTTATTTTTGATTCAATCAAATCACAATCAAGATCATCAATAATCTTTTTAAATATTTCGATATCTTTATTGAAAGTCATTATGCGTTGAAGATAATTTGAGAGCCAGTATCGCTGAAGCTGACATCAACCCAAGTAGAAATATCCACAGAATTCTTAATTTCATTATGATTTTCTTTAGGCGCCCAGCAAACAAAAAAGCCTCCCCCACCAGCACCCATGATTCTTGTGCATAAAGAACCTGCCATTTCAGTTTTTTTGATAATTTCATTTTGTCGAATATTATTTTCTTCGCCATTTAACTTTAATTTAAGATCCCTACATTTTTTTGTGATTTGAGCATGAGTTGTAATATCTGCCTCTTCTGAAAAAGCATCAATTCCTTCATTTGAAAAAAAAGTAAGTTCTTTCATCAATTGCTCATTAGAAATTGAAGATACACTTTTACTAATTTTTGATGAACAAATTTGCGAATTTCTTTCTAAGCCATCAAAACCCATTAACAAAGAAGAAGTAATGTATTCCTCATAAAGCTTTGTAGTAATGAATCTTCTAGGAGAAACTTTTGATCCATTAGCCTCAATTATAATTAAACCCCCAAAAGCTGAAGCACATTGATCTTGAAAACCGACATTTTCTTGCATTGGCCCTTGTTCTAGATCGATTGCTGAATTTGCCAATAATGATCTTCCTAAAAATTTTCCATTTAATGCGCATAGTGATGAAATCAATCCAACAGTAAAAGCCGATGAACTGCCAATTCCACTTCTTGCGGGTAAATCCCCTACATAATTTACCTCAAGGGATTTGCCTTCTCCAAATTTTCTTATTACTTCTCTAGCAGAGGGATGATTAATATCATCTAGATTTTTTGCAAGCTCTATATTTGAGTAGCAAATCCTGTAATTATGATCAAAGAATGGTGGTAATTCTCTAACGCTTTGGTAACAATAATAATCAAGGCCTGCACATAATACCCTAGAATTATTTTTTTCATACCAGCCTGGATAATCTAGACCACCTCCATAAAGAGAAAATCTGTAAGGTGTTCGAGAAATTAACATGATATCTCAAAATTCTTAAATATTTGAAAACTCTTTCCTTTTTAGAAATGGCAGAGCTTTAATAAGTTCTTGAACTCCTAAATCGACAGATCTCTTAGCCTTAAAGCCTTTTGATTCAATTTTTTCATTACTAATAACATAATTTCTCTTATCTGGATCCTCTCCTATTTCAGAGCAATGATAAACAAATTGAGGTATATATTTTTTTATTAAATTACATAACTCTAACTTACTCAAATTTGCCTCTGAATATCCCAGATTATAACAATCTCCTTTTAAATTATGATTTTCTATCGCAAAAATAAATCCATCAACAGCATCATTAATATGAAGATAATTTCTTTTAAAGTGAGCCTCAAATAAAACAATTGCTTTATCGTAAAAAGCTCTATAGGTAAAATCATTCACAAGAAGATCCAATCTAGGCCTAGGACTAACTCCGAAAACAGTAGCCAATCTGAATGTTACCGCATTCCCTTTATTCAAAAGTATCTTCTCAGCTTCCACTTTAACTTTACCGTAAAGAGATATTGGATTTAAAGGAGTTTTTTCATCACACATTATATTTTCTTGACCAACACCATATCCACTATTCGTACATGGATAAATAATTAACTGATCATTTGAACTTAATTCTGAACACATTATCACAGCATCTTTATTAGTAGAGATTGCAGCAGTTTTATCAAAATTACATAATGGTGCACCAGTCATACAAGCGAGTGGGATTATTACATCAGATCTTTGAATTAATGGAGCCATCACGGACTTGTCCCTAGCATCACAAATATTAATTTCACAGTTAGGGTGGATCGATGGACTTAATAAACTTGTTCTTTCATACATTAAATTGTCGACACAAATAACTTTATATCCTTTCTTAAGTAATTCCGGTACTAAAATAGAACCTAAATATCCAGCTGCACCAGTAACTAATATTGTTTTCATTAATTAGATAAGTAAAAAATTTATTTTAAATACTAACATGCAATACAATTAATTTTTTGGCGTCTCATCTAAAGCAAGGTAAATCTAAAAATTGCTTTATAATGCTTTCCTCTGAAAATCTTTTGAGGTTCTTATCATAATTGGGGACAGAGTCTTCCTTGTAACAAATCAAAAGTTTCTCATATATATCTTTGTAAGAAGAAGCTTTGGCAATATAACCATAAGTGCCATACTCACAAATCTCTTTTGGACCATAAGGACAATCAGTTACAACAATATGTAATCCAAAATACATTGCTTCGACGATTGTATTGCCAAAAGATTCATGCACTGATGAAGATACATAAATATCTGACTCTTTATAACTGCTATATATATCTTTCTTAAAAGGTATTAATTTAATATATTTTTGGAGTTCCAAATAATTAATCAAGTTATTAATTTTGTTTTTTTGAGGTCCTGAACCAACAATAGTTAATGTTGAATTTACTTCTTTTCTAAATAAATCAAAAGCTTTTATAAGTGAAGTCAGATCCTTTGATCTATCAAGTCTACCGACACTAAGAACTTTTATAAGTTTTTTATTTAAAAGTTTTTTCTCAGAAAATTCGCTCTTTTTTTCTCTCTTAAAATTCGTAATAGAATTAAGATTATAAATTTGTTTTATTTTATGTTTGGAGAATTTACCCAGAAGATCTTCCATCTCTTTTTTTAAGCCTTTTGATACACAAACAATTGAATCTGCATATTTATAAAGAATTCTCATAAATAGAGGGAGAGATCTTGTTATCAAACCTTTTTGATTAAATTCCCATGAAGGTATTTCATGTTGCATCAAAATCAAACTATGTTTTTTAATAAATATTTTGAATAAAGAAACTATACAATTCAAAGGTGTTATGCTTGAAATTACAATTGATTTTTTTGATTTTAAAAGAATAGACAAAAGCTTAAAAGCACTAAGAGAAATATGCTTACTATTCAGATAACTAACAGTGATATTATTATCTAATTTATATTCCTCTATTTTTTTTTTATAAATGCAAAATATGGAAACATTATAATTATTTTTAGCAAACATATTTGATAAATCTACAATAACCCTTTCCGCTCCACCGCCTGATATGGAGGGAATTAGGAAAATTATATTTTTATTCATTAATTAATAGATCTACTATTAGGATTATTTTATCAGTACACCATAAAAATAAGTATATATTAATTAATGTTTTAAGTTACAATACCTAGAATCATCTAGAACCGAAATTATGCAAGATAAACCAATTAGAATTTTTAATATCAAATATTCCGAAGAAGAAAAAGATAAAATAAAAAGTTATTTTACAGAAGTTTTAGACGTAGCCTTTCTTACAAATCATAATTTCTGTAGGAAATTAGAAGATGCAATAAATAATTTATGCCCTTCGCATAAAAGTTTATGCTGTTCTTCTGGTACTGCAGGATTGGAAGTAATTTTTAGATATTTAAAAGTAAAAAATAAAGCCGTAATAGTACAATCAAACACTTTTATTGCAACTGGTCATGCAATTCAAGCTGCAGGAGGAATAATAGTACCAATAGATTTAAACAATGAATTTGTAGCTTCATATGATGATATTAAAAAAGCGATTCATGAATGCAAAAGAAGTAATATTGATATAGGTGCTGTATGTGTAGTAAATATTGCAGGAAGGGCATCAAAAGAACTTTTAAAAATACAAGAAATTTGTAAAAATGAAAAAATTCCTTTAG